>Ga0068851_10000017_pt1 | contig 140101 bp, 117 predicted proteins | sample KBSCornC12_FD_66588 | JGI IMG/M metagenome (GOLD analysis project Ga0068851, IMG submission 66588) | Corn rhizosphere microbial communities from Kellogg Biological Station, Michigan, USA - KBS Corn C1-2 | ecosystem: Host-associated > Plants > Roots > Rhizosphere > Soil ...
GCGTTGCTGTTCACCACGTCACGCCCCTGCTGGTTGAGGTAGCGGTTGAGCAGGGTCACATCGGCGTGGCTGTCATCGATAAAATCGGCATGGGCGGACAGCATAAAGCTCGCCATGGCGGCACCCACCATAGGGCTTATCAACGTCTTCATTGGTACCGGTCTCCGTCACTGTTCTGAAATGAAAGCGTCAAACGCTTCACACAATTACGCAGTGACCAGATGACAGTTACGCGTCAAACCGTGGCGTGAACGGATGAAATTAAATTTAAGAAACCCTTCTATTACGCGGCTTAGCGGGAATTTTCGAAGACTTCGGCAAGCCAGTCGACGAACACCCGCACCCTCGGCGACAAGTGTCGGTTCTGCGGATACAACACCGACACCGGCATCGACGGCGGCGGTGTGTCAGGAAGGATTTCGCGCATCACGCCCTGCTCGATCAATTCGGCCATGCGGTAGTGCGGGCACTGGATAATGCCCAATCCCGCCACTGCGCTGGCGGAATAAATCTCGGCGCCGAACACCGACAGCGCACCCTGGATACTCACTTCCTGCAGCTCGCCGTCCACCATGAACTCGAAGGGAAACAGTTTGGCCGTGGTGCGCGAAACATAGTTCACCGCGCGGTGCTCACTCAGCTCGGCCAGGCTCTTGGGTTCGCCGTATTTACGCAAGTAGGCAGGGCTTGCGCAGGTGACCTGGCGCAGGTTGGCGACGCGTCGGCCGATCAGCGCGGAATCACCCAGGGCGCCTGCGCGCAGCACGCAATCCACGCCTTCGGCGATCAGGTCGACAAAGCGATCCGCCTCGCTGATCGACAGCTCGACCTCCGGGTAACGCGCCATGAATTGCGGCAGTGCCGGCACCACAAAATACTTGGCCAGCGTACCGTGCAAATCCACGCGCAAACGGCCCTTGGGCGCCACGCTGCGAAATGCCAGTTCGGCCTCTTCCAGCTGCGCCAGCAACTGCAAACAGCGTTGGTAATACGCCTCGCCATCCAGGGTCGGGCGCACGTGACGGGTGCTGCGTTCCAGCAGGCGCGTGCCCAGCCACGCTTCGAACTGGTTGAGGGTGTGGGTCAGGGTCGCCCGGGGCAGATTCAGGTCATCGGCCGCCAGCGTGAAGCTGGAACGCTCGTAAATCCGCACGAAAACCTTCATGGCCTTGACTTGATCCACGCTGCACTCCGTCGCGCCGATTGTTGGCGATTATTGAACAGTCAAGGCAACTCTGGCGCATTTATCGCCCTGGGTAAACATGTGAACCTGCTGCCACCCACCGTTAAAGGAACCCAGATCATGACGACTCAAGTAGCAATCATCACCGGCGCTTCCCGTGGCATCGGCGCCGTCATTGCCAAGCAACTCGCCGCCGACGGTTACGCCGTGGCCATCAACTACGCCAGCAGTGCCACCGAGGCGTCGAAGCTGGTGGTGGAACTGCGCCAGGCCGGTCACCGGGCCATAGCGATTCAAGGCGACGTCGCCAACCCCGCCGACATCACGCGCCTGTTCGACCAGGCCGAGGCACAGTTGGGCAAGGTCGACGTACTGATCAACAACGCCGGCATCCTCAAGACCCTGCCCCTGGCCCAGCACAGCGATGAGCTCTACAACCAGAATTTCGATATCCACACCCGTGGCACCTTCAACGCCCTGCGTGAAGCCGCCACGCGCCTGAACGACGGCGGGCGCATCGTCAACTTTTCCAGCAGCACCGTCGGCCTCAATTTCCCCGGCTACGCGGTGTACATCGCCAGCAAGGCGGCGGTGGAATCCCTGACTCAAGTGTTCGCTAAAGAAATGCGCGGGCGCCGGATTACCGTCAACGCGGTGGCGCCAGGCCCGGTCGCCACCGAACTGTTCCTTCACGGCAAGACCGAAGAACAGATCCAGGGCATGGCCAAGATGCCGCCGCTGGAACGCCTGGGCCAACCGGAAGATGTCGCCCGCGTGGTGGCGTTTCTGGTGAGCCCGGCCGGTGGCTGGGTGAATGGGCAAATCCTGCGCGCCAATGGCGGGCTGGTCTGAGTCGTACATCTGGGCCAGCGATGTTCACTTTGTGGAATTCTTTCATGCCAACCTTATCGATCCCCGCACTCGCCCCGCTTTACCGCTTTGCCGAACCCCTTGCCTACGCGCTGCTGCGCGCAGGTTTCGGGGTAATCATGCTCACCCACGGCCTGCCCAAATTGCTGGGCCGTGCACATGGTTCGATGGCCGACCCGATGGCGGCATCCATCAACCTGATCGAGAACCGCCTGCACCTGCCGCAGCCGGAGTTGATCGGCCTGCTGGTCGCGTTGTTGGAAGCGGTGGGCGGGTTGCTGTTGATCCTCGGCCTGGGCACACGGCTGGTCGCGGCCATGATGACCGTGCAGATGCTGACCATTGCTTACTTATTGGGGCCGACGTGGGCATGGATCGACCGGGGCATCGAGTACCCGGTACTGATGGCGCTGCTAGCGTTGTACCTGGTGTTTCGCGGTGCAGGCCGCTACTCCCTGGACAATGCGTTGGGCAAGGGGTAGTCACTGCCGGCCAGCCCAGGTGTCAGAGCTGGTGATCGGCAGTGGCGTGTTCGGCGCGCCGTGAGTGGCACTGGCCCTGTACATCAGGCCCTGAACCTCAACGCACCAGGTGCAGGAACTGCAGGTGCCGTTCGTACTGGTCGAGGATGTCGTTGATGATCTGCTCCTTGGTGTAGCCCACCAGGTCGTAGTCCTGGCTGCCCTCGGCCAAGTGCACTTCCGCGCGGTAGTAGCGGCGGTTGTTGATCTCCTTGGAGCCCATGCCGCCACGGGCGAATGACGGCGTGAAGTAGCCGCGCATCTGCACCTGGTAGACGAAGGGATGTTCCTCGCCATGGCCGATTTCCAGGCTGACGCTGTCGTTGGAAGGGTCGGGCTGGGTGACCACACTCAGGCCCTTCTCGACGAACACCGCCGTTACCTCCTCAATCGCCGGACGCACGGTTGATTCCAGGAAGCGATACACCTCATCCCGCGACGGGAAATGCACCGCCTGGCTCAAACGCTGACGCCAGCCGCCTCGGCCCTTGCGCGCCGCCGAAACCGGCGCCAGCGAATGCAACTGGGCGATCTGCTTTTGCGACTCCAGGTAGAACGCCTTGTGCAGCCCCCACATCATCAGCAGCAGGATCATCGAGAACGGCAGCGAGGTCAGTACTACCGCTGACTTGAGCGAATCAATACTGCCGGCGAACAGCAAGGCGCTGGTGACCAGCGCGGTCATCGCCCCCCAGAACACACGCAGCCATTTCGGTCCGTCTTCATCGGCGTTGCCGCCCTTGGACGACAGGGTCGACAGCACCACGGTGCCGGAGTCGGCCGAGGTGACGAAGAACACGAAGCTGATAAACACCGTGACCGCGATGACGGTTTTGCTCCAGGGGTAGGTTTCCAGCAGCAGGTAGAGGCTCATCGACGGATCATCGATGGCCGACTGGCCGAGCGCGGCCATGCCGTGGTTGAGCACCTGGTCGATGGCGCTGTTGCCGAAGATCGACATCCAGGCCAGGGTGAAACCCAGCGGGATCAGCAGCACGCCGAACACGAATTCGCGGATGGTACGACCACGGGAAATCCGTGCGATGAACAGGCCCACGAACGGCGACCATGCGATCCACCAGGCCCAGTAGAACACGGTCCAGCCACCCAGCCAGTCGCTGGGTTTGTCGTAGGCGTATACGTCGAAACTCTTGGTCGGCAAGGCGCCCAGGTAGTCGCCGATGTTCTGGATCAGGGTGTTAAGCAAATGCTGGGTAGGCCCGGCGAACAACACGAACAGCAGCAGCGCACAGGCCAGCAGCATGTTGATGTCGGACATCACCCGCACGCCCTTGTCGACGCCGGCCACAGCGACCAGGATCGCGGCGCCCATCATCAGCGTGATGAGACCGACCTGGATCCACTGGGTATGGGCAATGCCAAACAGATAATCGAGACCGGAGTTGAGGTGCAGCACCCCAAAACCCATATCCGCGCCGAGGCCGAATACCGTGGCGATAATGCCAAAGCCATCCACCGCGTAACCGATGGGGCCATTGATGCGTTTGCCAATCAGCGGGTACAGCGCCGAGCGCAACGCCAGCGGCAGGTTATGCCGGTAGGCAAAGTACGCCAGGGCCATGCCCACAAACGCGAACACGCCCCAGCCATGCAGGCCCCAGTGCAGAAACAGGATCTGCATGGCCTGGCGCGCAGCGTCGGCGTTCATCGGCGCGCCCTGCGGCGGTTGCACCAGGTGCGTCAGCGGCTCGGAGACGCAGAAGAAGAACAGCGTGATGCTGATCCCGGCGGCGAACAGCATGCCGGCCCAGGACAGGTAACTGAATTCGGGCTCGTCGTGGTCGGCACCGAGTTTTATCTTGCCGTAGCCCGATAGCGCGGTGACCACCACGAAGACCAGATACAGGGTCATGGCCAGCATGTAGTACCAGCCGACCGTGTTGGCCGCCCAGTTTTGCGCCGCCAGCAGCCAGGCACCGGCCTGTTGCGGGATAGCGATGACGGTGATGCCGAACAGCAGGATAAACGTCGCGGCAAAGTAGAAGACCGGCGCATTCATGCGCACCAGGCCGCTGGATGGGGTGGACGATGCACTCATGAACGATGCACCCCAAGGATGAGGGATATGGCTGTGAAAAACGGACTCAGCAAAGGTAAGCCTCCTGTTGTGAGCGGGCAGCGAACCACCGGGTTTAACTTGAACGAGCATTCAAGTTAAACATGGATAGGCGGTCTGGGACTAATCGCAGGGCTGAGTGGTAGGTGATTCCTACACAAGCTCAAGGAAAGGTATGACGGATCGCGCTGAAAAACGTTCAGCACGCCTTTCAATATGTGCAGCCTGCCTCCTGTTGCATTCACCACAATCGAATGACCACTGCCCACCTGAGGTCATTCAGCCATGCCAGAGACATTGAAGCATTTTGATTTTATCCGGCAACAATTGCCGCCATGGTTGCGGAGCACGTCACTGCAACGTTTTGCGGCGTTGAAAAAACAGCGCCCAGACTTCACGGAACTCTATCGCAATGCCCCTGGCTCGGAGCAGCGACTGCCCTTCAAGCACGCCCTGGACACCCACTGGGCCAGCCAGAACGCACTGGACACGCTATTCGAGACACTCACCGACATTAAGGCCTTCGCCGAGCCCTTGCTGAAAAATGCCCTGCGTGACTACGGCGCTATTGATGTGTTGAATACTTCGATCCGTCTATACGCGCCGGCCACACTGCCCTGGTGGACGTTCGGGACGCACCCGGGTGTCTCCGTCCGGACAACGACGCTGCTCGACGCCGCCTTGCACAACTTTTCAGCTTCGGAAACCTTTGTCGATTACGCTTTCCTTGCAGCAGAGGATGCCCGTGGGCAGCGTGAGATACTCACGTTCAAACACAGGGTGACAGGTCAACCCCTCACCGCCGACCATTTCAAAACCGTGTGCCGAAACCTGGATATCGGTGCGCGCTATGTGCAAAACCTCACCATGACAGTGGGGTTCGGCAATGCCTCGGTCGCCACCTCCTTCCGACAAAAAGTCATCCACAACCTGAAAGCCGCCCTCAACAGTGCCGCTCACGTGGCACTCGCCAAAAAAGACATCACCGAAGACAGCTACACCCTCATTCAGTCGCTGCTCCAAAGAGACGGCCCGCTTCAACTGGGCGGGCAAACGATGGACGTCTACGCGCTGAGCCTGCTGGATACACGCCTGCCGGGCATTTTCATCATCGCACCCGCACGGTTGGACGCAGCCCTTCATAAAATCCTGGTCTATATCCCTGATGACCCCGCCCACCCTCTCAAGGAATACAGCTCGGCCCCGGCCTTCGTCAAAGAGCTGACCGGTCAACTGCGTGACCGCACGCCTTGCGACGACCCATCCCGCCGCAGCTACCAGCAGTTCTTCAGCCAATTCGTGGCCCATCAGGAACGTGGGCGCTTTTTTTACCAACTCAATCAGTTGCTCTCCACTGTGCGCTGGCACGACAGAGAACCTGGGGACAGCCGCCCCAACTGGCGCCCAGAGCCGGTAGAAACACCCAACCTGCAATTTCGCACCCTGGCTGTTCGTGACGATATTCAAAACCGTGGCGACAATCCGGGCCAGGATAATCTCTGGCACTACCTCTACCGCGTCAAACTGAACAAATGCGTGAACGACGCCCGAGAGATTGCCATCTCCACAGCCTACGCCGATCGCATGGCGCGCTGGGAGTGGTGGGATAACCTGGAGAAAATGCTCTCGGACATTTTCAATGCCGCGCTCCTGGTCATCACTCCGTTCGTTCCCTTGCTGGGGGAGTTGATGTTGGCCTACACCACCTACCAGATGCTCGACGATGTATTTGAAGGCATCGTCGATTGGGCCGAAGGCTTGCAGCGCGAAGCGGCAGAACATCTGCTCTCGATCGCAGAGAACGCGCTGCAGCTCGCGCTATTCGATGCGGGAGCCAGAGTGGGTGAAATTGCCAAGGTGAAACTGTCCACGTTTGTCGAGCAACTCCAACCCGTACAGACACCTTCCGCGCAGACGCGCCTCTGGGCCCCTGACCTCGCGCCTTACCAACATACCAACCTGCGCCTGCCCGAGACCTCCATTGCGCACGAAAATGGCCTTCACCACCATCAGGGCAAGCAGATTGCGAAAGTGGAAAACCACCACTATGAAGTCCGCAAGGACCCTGTCACCCAAACGTACACCCTTGCCCATCCCAAACGCACCAGTGCCTACCAGCCTCCCGTGGCGCTCAATGGCAGCGGCGCGTGCGTGCTGGCCGGTGAACAGCCAAGGACCTGGAACAATGCTCGCCTGCTGAGACGCCTCGGGCCACAGACAAACGGTCTGACGGCCGGTGAACTGGAGCAGGTACGGCAGATAAGCGGTGTCGAGTTCGGGGATTTACGCCATATGTATGTCAACAATGAACCCACCCCACCCTTGTTGGCCGATACCCTCAAACGCTTTAACAGTGAGAAGGGCATCAGAGAGGCCGGAGACGCTATCCGTACAGGCCAGCCCCTTGACCCGTCGTCGGACTGGTTCGAACAAATGGTCACCGAGCTTGAGGGCTGGCCTCGCGACAAAGCCTTGCTGGTGTACCCGCGCGGCGATTCATCAGGCACGCCCCGTCGTTATGGCAATGCACAAGCAACAGGCGCCGATACCCTGAGCCTGAACATCGCCGATGTCATGTCAGGCAGGCTGGCGGAAAAAGTCGTGGACTACCTGGATGAACCACAACTGACCCAGTTACTCGGCAAACAGTTGCCTGAGAATGAGCGCGTACAGGCGCTGCGTGAACGGCTGGCCGCGTATGTCGAGCAGCAAAGCGCCTCCCTCGCCCACAGCGACTACTCCCGCCAGGAGGCCAGCGACGAGCCCTCTATCCAATTGCTGCGCAGCCAGTACCCGGACCTCCCCCTGAGTATCGCTCAGAGCCTGGTTCGCCATACCCGTCGTCGCCACCTGAGCATTATGAGTGAAAAGAAACGCCTTCCATTGGAGGTAAAAAACCAAGCGCGGGAGCTGGATTTCGAAGTCCGCAGTACGCGCATGTTCGAACAGCTTGTCCAGGGTACCCCGCCCTCGACACACACCGAAAACCTGGCACTCAATACCCTCAGAATTCACTCAGACAGTTTTGCGAATCTGCGTATCCAGGTGCGTGAACGAACCCCCACCGGCGACCTGAGAACCCAGGTCGGCGCAGAGGATGCCGCACACCTCAAGATCCTGGTGCGTAACCGAAAAGGCCAGTATCGGGTGTTCGACGCCGGAGGCAAGCTGATACACGGCCCAACTGACTTCTACAATGCTGTATTCCAGGCATTGCCGCCCGAGAGCTCCTTGCGCGATAGCGACACACTGCGCACATGGCTGATTGAAAAAAACAAAGCGCCCACCGAACGGCGCTTGGCCCTCGCCGAGGCGCCTATCCCCACCCATCCTGAACGTAAAACACTGACCCTGCTCGGTGGCGGCAACAGCATGAGCCGCGTGGTCGATGTCGAGGTAAATCCCGTTACGGTGCAGGGGAATATCAAACACTGGCTGCCGGGGATGTCCGAGCAAGGCGTGAAACGCTTCGCTGAAAAAGCCGAGAGTGATGAGGGACGATTACAACTCGAACACCTGAAAGCCGAAGGCAAAGCCTTGGACAAGGCACTACACACCTATTTGAAAGACAGTACCCGATTTCCTTATCGCAACTCGCTGGAAGAGGTGCTTGCCAGGAAGGCATTTACCAGGAAGTTGAAAGAAGCCTGGCGCGAGGGGTACACAAAACTGCACGACGAGTTCAATACGGCAGGCAACGACGTGTACTTGGACCTGAGCGATACAGTGCTGCCGACTGAACTGCCCGTGCTGCCCTTTGAGTTGGGATTGGTCACGCACTTGCATATGAATGGCAGTGGGTTTGCCGCTGAACATACGCCATTCCTGGCGCATTTCCCTAAATTGAAGACGCTTGATTTAGCGGATAACCGTCTGGTCACACTGCCCGAGGCCATCGGAAACATGCGCTCGCTCAAAGCCCTTGACGTGAGCAACAACGCTATTGCCTTGGACAACACCGCTGTGCAGCAGTTGAAAAAACTGCGGCGGTTGCAGGGGCTGGATCTTTCAAAAAACCCTCTGGGACGGGTACCGGATATTAGTCACATGCGCGACCTGACGGCGTTGGACTTGTCCCACACAGGGATCAGCGAATGGCCCGCGGGCCTCTTTGCGCACGAGCGAGACGCGTCTTTTGACCTGTACCTTCGCGGCAACCCCATTACCACAATTCCAGAGGTCGCCAGGGAGTCCGCAGAGGCATTTACCGTGGCTAACACCTGGCTGGACCGCGCAACCCTCACGCCTGAAGCCAGGGCCCTTTGGGACGAGCACAAAACTGACTTTGGGTTGGACCCTTATCGCACTTACCCGCCCAAGGGCGATGCTGACTTTTGGGTGGATGACCTGGACGATGACAACCAGATACGTTTTGCCAATGTCTGGTTTGACTTGGAAAATGAAGAAGGCTCCCAGGGTTTTTTCGAAGTCATCAAGAAACTGGAGCAACCCGAGGCTTTCGAGGACCCGATGGACGAGATGCGTTACGAACAAAACCGAAGAATCCTGACCGATCAGGTGCGGCATATGCTGTTGAGCATGCACGAAGACACGATGCTGCGTCAGGAGCTGTTCAAAATGTCGAGCTTCCCGGGGCTGTGCCCGGACGCAAGCCGCCAGATATTCACCGAAATGGGGATTCAGGTCACCGCCACCACGGCCAGGCGATACAGTCGAACGCAAGCTGAACATGAAGAGACAATCACCCGTCTAGCCCAAGGCGCCGCGAGTCTCAAAATGGTGAACGATGTCGCCCGGGCGGACATCGCCAACCGTCTCAAACCTGCCAATCAAGGTGGCCAGGGACTGCGACTGTCCACCCAGGTTGTGGACGGACAGCCCGGCAGCGTCGACGAGGTGGAAGTTTACCTGGCCTACCAGACACGCCTGTCGAAAAGCCTCAACCTGCCCTGGGTCAGCGACAGCATGACGTATCGAAACACCGCCAATGTGCCCGAGTCTTCCATCATCCATGCGGGCAAAGCCGTGAAAGACTTGAGTGAAGGCGACGGACTGGTGAACCGCATGTTGCAGGAACCCTACTGGGAGCCCTTCCTGAAGGAACGCTACGCAAAAGACTACGCAGCCAACGAAGAAAACACGGTTCAACAGTTGGAAAGCCTGGAGCAACTGGATACCGAACAAAAAGCGTTTGCCCAGGCGCAGGATCTGAACGAGCAGGAGAAAACGCAAAAACGCGAGGCACTGAAGTCCCGGATCGAACAGTTACAGATCGAGGACCGAGTCGTCCCGGACCAGGTCATGTCCGAGGACCTGTACAACCAGCTCTACAATGACCTGTCGGAACGTCGCATGGAGTGGCTGCGCGAACAGACCCACCTGTCACTGGAGCGGCTTGAACGCTGACATGCTCACTTCTGCGTGCCGTCATCATGCTGCAGGTTCGCCTGGGTGATATTCGCCCCCGCCGGCACGCTGCGGGTCAGCCACACGTTGCCGCCAATGGTCGAGCCCTTGCCGATGGTGATGCGCCCCAGGATGGTCGCCCCGGCGTAGATCACCACGTCATCCTCGACAATCGGGTGGCGCGGGTGGCCCTTTTGCAACTGTCCGTCCTCATCCGCCGGGAAGCGCTTGGCGCCCAGGGTCACGGCCTGGTAGATGCGCACCCGCTCGCCGATGATCGCGGTTTCGCCGATCACCACGCCGGTCCCGTGGTCGATAAAAAAACTCGGGCCGATCTGTGCGCCGGGGTGGATGTCGATGCCGGTGGCCGAGTGGGCGATCTCGGCACTGATGCGCGCCAACAGCGGCAGACCGGCGCGGTACAGGTGGTGGGCCAGGCGATGGTGAATCACCGCCAGGATGCCGGGGTAGCACAGCAACACTTCATCCACACTGCGAGCGGCCGGGTCGCCGTGGTAGGCGGCCAGTACGTCGGTGTCCAGCAGGCTGCGCAGGGACGGCAAGGCCAGGGCGAAATCCTGGATCAGGCGGATGGCGTGGGCGTTAACGGCGCTGTCGTCCTCGCCGCTCTGGCGCGCGGCGTAGCGCAGTTCCAGGCGCGCCTGGCCGAGCAGGGCATTGAGCGCCACATCCAGGGTGTGGCCGACGTAGAAGTCTTCGCTTTCTTCACGCAGGTCCACCGGGCCCAGGCGCATGGGGAACAACGCGCCACACAACGACTCCAGGATCTGCGCCACCGCTTCACGCGAAGGCAACTCGCGGCCACCATGCTCACCGCTCAAGCGGCCATTGCGCGTTCGCCACTGGTCCCGGGCGCCGCGCAACTGGCTGACGATGGTCTGTAATTGCCAATGACTGGAACGCTCACTCACGGTTTTCACTCCTGACGTAATGGCGCTCACTTTACGGTATGCACCCTGGCCGCCCTTAAGAACCAATGGTGCAATACTAAGAACCATCCGGAATAAGCGATTGGCGGTTGCCCGATGAAAAGTGCCTGCCTATAGTCGCCCCATCCTCATCAACCGTGCGTAGCCATGATCAAACAACAGCTCGACCGTTTTAACCGCCTGGAACTGCTGGGTGGCGCCACCGCCCTGGAAAAACTCGAGCGGCTGTCGGCCTGGTCGGGCAGAGACATCTACGTCAAGCGCGACGACACCACACCGCTGGCCATGGGCGGCAACAAGCTGCGCAAACTCGAATACCTGGCCGCCGATGCCATCGCCCAAGGCGCCGACACCCTGGTGACCGCTGGCGCGATCCAGTCCAACCACGTGCGCCAGACCGCCGCGCTGGCCGCCAAGCTCGGCCTGGGCTGCGTCGCGCTGCTGGAGAACCCCACCGGCACCGAAGCCCCCAACTACCTGGGCAACGGCAACCGCCTGCTGCTGGACCTGTTCGACGCCAAGGTGGAGCTGGTGGAGAACCTCGACAACGTCGGCGACCAACTCAGTGCCGTCGCCGACCGCCTGCGCAGCAACGGCAAGCAGCCATACCTGGTGCCCATCGGCGGCTCCAATGCCCTCGGCGCACTGGGTTACGTGCGCGCCGGGCTGGAGCTGGCCGCGCAGATCGAAGCCAGCGGCATCGAGTTTGCCGCCGTGGTGCTGGCGTCCGGCAGTGCGGGCACCCACAGCGGCCTGGCGCTGGCGTTGAGCGAAGTGCTGCCGCAGTTGCCCGTGATCGGTATCACCGTATCGCGCACCGAAGAAGCACAGTTCCCGAAAGTGCAGGGCCTGGCCGAACGCACCGCCGAATTGTTGGGTGTGGATATTCCCGAGGCCTTCAAGGTGATCCTGTGGGACGAATATTTTGGCCCGCGCTATGGCGAACCGAACGCCGGCACCCTGGCGGCGGTCAAATTGCTGGCGAGCCAGGAAGGCCTGCTGCTGGACCCGGTCTACACTGGCAAGGCCATGGCCGGCTTGCTGGACGGTATCGGGCGCCAGCGCTTCGAGGATGGCCCGATCATTTTCCTGCATACCGGTGGCGCGCCGGCGTTGTTTGCCTACAACAGCGCCTTCAACTGAATCAACGCGGACTAAATGTGGACCAACATGTGGGAGGGGGCTTGCCCCCGATGACGGAGTGTCAGCCATGACTTCTGTGACTGCTACACCGCTATCGGGGGCAAGCCCCCTCCCACATTAGAACTTCTATATATTTCTTATTGGAATATCAGATTTAATTTATATTATTTTCAAGTCTTAAAAACCGGCTTTATAGTCGCGCCGTAGGCGAAGACGCGCTACGCGCTTTAAGGCAGGATACGACTACTGCGTCACCTGCTTCGCACACCATAAAAACACAGGGGCTCTTCATGACTATTTCTGTATTCCGTCGCACGTTGCTGGTTGGCACTCTGGGCCTGGCACTCGGGGCTGGCCTGATCGGCCAGGCAGTCGCGGGTGAACAACTGGGCAACATCAAAAAAGCCGGCGAGATCAAGATCGGCCTGGAAGGTACTTACCCGCCGTTCAGCTTCGTCGATGAAAGCGGCAAGCTCAGCGGTTTCGAAGTGGAACTGTCCGAAGCCCTGGCCAAGGAGCTGGGCGTGAAGGTCAAGCTGCAAGCGACGCCATGGGACGGCATCCTCGCCGCCCTGGAATCCAAGCGCCTGGACGCCGTGGTCAACCAGGTGACCATCTCCGAAGAACGTAAAAAGAAATACGACTTCTCCAAGCCTTACACCGTCTCCGGTATCCAGGCGCTGGTCCTGAAGAAAAACGTCGACACCATCAAGACCGCCGACGACCTGGCCGGCAAGAAAGTCGGCGTGGGCCTGGGCACCAACTACGAACAATGGCTCAAGGACAATCAACCCAAAGCCATCATCAAGACCTACAACGACGACCCGACCAAGTTCCAGGACCTGCGCATCGGCCGTATCGACGCCATCCTGATCGACCGCCTGGCCGCCCTGGAATACGCCAAGAAAGCCCCGGACACCGCCGCTGCCGGCGACGCCTTCTCCCGCCAGGAAGCCGGTATTGCCCTGCGCAAGGGTGAGCCAGAACTGCTTGATGCCGTGAACAAGGCCCTCGACAAACTGCGCGCCGACGGCACCTTGAAGAAGCTGTCCGAGAAGTACTTCAACGCTGACGTCACTCAATAATGGAAGCAGGTTTCCAACTCGCGCTGGACTCCGCGCCCTTTCTGCTCAAGGGCGCGTATTACACGGTGATCCTCAGCCTCGGCGGGATGTTTTTCGGCTTGCTGCTGGGCTTCGGCCTGGCCTTGATGCGCCTGTCGCGCTTCAAGCTGGTGAGTTGGCTCGCCCGAGTCTACGTGTCGTTCTTTCGCGGCACGCCCTTGCTGGTACAGCTGTTTTTGATCTACTACGGCTTGCCGCAAGTGGGCATCGAGCTGGATCCTATCCCGGCAGCCATGATCGGCTTCTCGCTGAACATGGCCGCCTACGCCTGTGAAATCCTGCGTGCCGCTATCGGCTCCATCGAGCGTGGCCAGTGGGAAGCCGCCGCCAGTATCGGCATGACCCGCGCGCAAACCCTGCGCCGGGCCATCCTGCCGCAGGCAATGCGCACAGCCTTGCCGCCGCTGGGCAACAGTTTCATTTCGCTGGTCAAGGACACGGCGCTGGCCGCCACCATCCAGGTGCCCGAGCTGTTCCGTCAGGCGCAACTGGTGTCGGCAAGGACCTTCGAAATCTTCACCATGTATCTCTCCGCTGCCCTGATCTACTGGATTTTGGCGAGCATCCTGGCGCACTTGCAAAATCGCCTGGAAGACCGGGTCAACCGGCATGACCTGGAGTCCTGAAGCATGATCGTGGTTGAAAAACTGACCAAACAATTCAACGGTCAGGTGGTGCTCAACGGCATCGACCTGGAGGTCAAGGAAGGCGAAGTCATCGCCATCATCGGCCCCAGCGGTTCCGGCAAGACCACCTTCCTGCGCTGCCTGAATTTCCTCGAACAACCCACCAGCGGCCGCATCAAGGTGGGTGACATCGAGATCGACACCAGCAAGCCGATCAACCAGCAACAAAGCCTGGTGCGGCGCCTGCGCCAGCACGTGGGTTTTGTGTTCCAGAACTTCAACCTGTTCCCCCACCGCACCGCGCTGGAAAACGTCATCGAAGGTCCCACCGTGGTCAAGAAGATGCCGCACGATGCCGCGGTCGCACTGGGTCGCAAGCTGTTGGCCAGGGTAGGCCTGGCAGGCAAGGAAGACGCCTACCCACGGCGTCTGTCCGGCGGCCAGCAGCAGCGCGTGGCGATTGCCCGTGCGCTGGCCATGGAGCCGGAGGTGATCCTGTTCGACGAACCCACCTCGGCGCTGGACCCGGAGCTGGTCGGTGAAGTGCTGGCGACCATCCGCAGCCTCGCCGAAGAAAACCGCACCATGGTCATCGTCACCCACGAGATGAGTTTTGCGCGGGATGTGGCCAACCGGGTGATTTTCTTCGACAAGGGTGTGATCGTGGAACAAGGCGAAGCCAAGGCGCTGTTCGCCAACCCCAGGGAAGAGCGTACCAAACAGTTCCTGAGCAAGTTTCTCGCCCACTGAAGCTTTGGGTAGGCGCTGGCTTGCCTGCGATACAGCCACCTCGGTGAACCTCTCACACCGGGGCGATGCCTTCGCAGGCAAGCCAGCTCCCACACAAGCCTGTTCCTACACGAGGTGCTCATTCCAACCAGCAAAACACCCCACGGCATCCGTCCGAATATCCCCGCCTCAGTCAGACCCTTCTGAATCTCTCCAACACCGCCGTTTAGCCCTTTGCCGCCATTGACGCCCCCCGGCCAACCCTCTTATCTAGCGCCCAGAGGATTGGATCCTATCCCGGCTACTCACTGAATCGTTTCGTTCGGCCCACCGCGCACACCTGCGCCAAAGGTCCGGAGCGATTGCTGCTGGCTGCATCAAGGAGATTACTTATGACGCACCCCCTGCTCACCGCCCCGACACTGCCCCAGGCCGTCGGCAATGGCATCAATGCCCTGGCCGCCGCACACTTGCAGGTTGACATCCCGCCGTATCCCGGCATGGATGAAGGCGACCTGATCGAGCTGTTCTGGAACAACTGTTTCGCCGCTTCACGTCGGATCACCACAGGCAAGATCGGCGAGTTCACTCACCTGCGAGTACCAGAGAGTTTTGTGCTGGAGGGGCCGACGCAGGTGCATTACCAAGTCATGCAGGTCGGCCACGGCCCTGCTCGCTCAGCCGTGACGCGAGTGCGTGTAAAGACCCTGTGCCCAGGCGGCCAACCCTCGCCCCTTTGCGGTGACGAAAACCAGAACCTCGCCCCCGTGGGCCTGCCCGATATCATCCGCCGCTACGGCGTCAATGCCAGCCAGGTTCGGCGCGGTATTCCCCTGACCATCGAGCCTTACCTGCACATGACCACCGGCGATGCCATCACCTTGCGCTGGGGCGATGTACGCCTGGATCTGCCGAAGATCCGGGCCAGGGAAGTCGGCCTGGCGGTACAGGTATGGGTACCTTCGACGGTGATTATCGAAGCGGGCGACGACTGCCGGCTGGAAGTCACGTACTGCATTCTTGACCGCGTCGGCAACAATTCACGCTGGGCACCCGCGCGCACCTTGCGCATCGCAGCGGGGGCACAGCCCCGCCCGGCCGGGACCGCGCTGACCTATCAGCCACGAGCGCTGGGATCGCCCTGTGAACCTGGGTGACAGACCTTCTATGCATATTCCCAAAAGTTAGTTTATTTAAATATTTAACACGCTTAGGGTATATACACCGGACCACCGGACATCTCTGATTTTTCTGTTTTTATTTCATTGAATGCGAGGTCGGTATGGTCAGGATTACCCCGGTGCGCAACGCCAGGGCATTACGTGCAGCCAAGGAGCGGCGCTGATGTCTAACTTGGCTCTAACACCCCCCCAGAATGATCTGGACGTAGCCCCCCTGCTGTTGCCGGCCACCGTGCTGCGCAACGACGCAGAGGCGCTGAAAGCTGCCCATGAGCTGGCCCAGGCGGCACGCCTGCAAGCCGCCAGGCGCGACCAGCAACGCAAGCTGCCGTGGGCGCAGATCGAGCAGTTCACCCGCAGCGGGCTGGGCAGTATTTCCATTCCCCGTGAGTACGGCGGCCCGCAGGTGTCGTTCGTGACCCTGGCCGAGGTGTTCGCGATCATCAGCGCGGCAGACCCGGCTCTCGGTCAGATCCCGCAGAACCATTTCGGCATCCTGCACCTGTTGCAGGGCGCCGCCACCGGACGCCAGAAAAAGCAGCTGTTCCAAAGCGTGCTCGACGGCTGGCGCATCGGCAATGGCGGCCCGGAACGCGGCACCAGGAATACCCTGGAGCTCAAGGCGCGCATCACCGCCAACGGTGACGGTTACGTAATCAGCGGCCAGAAGTTCTATTCCACCGGCGCGCTGTTTGCGCATTGGGTCGCGGTCAAGGCGTTGAACGATGATGGCAAGCAGGTCATGGCGTTCGTGCGCCGAGGCACTGAAGGGCTGCGCATCGTTGACGATTGGTCCGGCTTCGGCCAGCGCACCACCGCCAGCGGCACGGTGCTGCTGGATCAGGTGCCGGTGGAGGCCGAACTGGTCGTGGAAAACTGGCGCATCGGCGAAACCCCGACGATACAGGGCGCCGTCTCGCAATTGATCCAGGCGGCCATCGACGCCGGCATCGCCCGTGGCGCGCTGGATGACACCATCGCGTTCGTACGCGAACGCTCGCGCCCCTGGATCGACGCCAAGGTCGAACGTGCCAGCGATGACCTGTATGTGATCGCCGACATCGGCAAGCTCAAGATCGAACTGCACGCCGCCGAAGCCTTGCTGCGCAAAGCGGGGCAAGTGCTGGACCAGGTCAGCGCCGCGCCGATCACCGCGCAGTCCGCCGCGCGTGCCTCCATCGCCGTGGCCGAGGCCAAGGTGCTGACCACCGAAGTGTCGCTGCTGGTCAGCGAAAAGCTCTTCGAACTGGCCGGCAGCCGCGCCACCCTTGCCGAATTCAACCTCGACCGTCACTGGCGCAACGCCCGGGTGCACACGCTGCACGACCCGGTGCGCTGGAAGTATCACGCCATCGGCGCCTATCGCTTGAACGGTACCTTGCCGGCTCGCCATTCCTGGATCTGACCGACCAGACATCTGGAGAACATCATGACTTTCTCTCATCCCGTCGCGGTCATCACCAGCGACGAACAAGCCCTTGTTGTCGCCAGCGACCTGGCCGAAGACTTTCGCCGCGACAGCGCCCAGCGCGACCGCGAGCGCCGCCTGCCCTTGCCCGAGCTGGATGCGTTCTCGCGCTCCGGCCTGTGGGGCATCAGCGTGCCGAAGGCATACGGCGGCGCGGGCGTATCCAATGTCACCCTGGCCAAGGTCATTGCCTTGATAGCCCAGGCCGATGCATCCCTGGGCCAGATCCCGCAAAACCATTTCTACGCCCTGGAAGTGCTGCGCGTAAACGGCAGCCCGGCACAGCAAAAACGCCTGTACACCGAGGTACTCGCCGGCCAGCGCTTCGGCAACGCCCTGGCGGAACTGGGCACCAAGACCGCCCATGACCGCGTCACCAAAATCACCCGCGACGGTGACGGTTTCCGTATCAGCGGCCGCAAGTTCTATTCCACCGGCGCGATCTACGCCCAGCGCATCCCCACTTCGGTGGTGGATGAACACGGCGTGCAGCAACTGGCCTTTGTGCCACGCGACAGCGAAGGCCTGAGCGTGATCGACGACTGGAGCGGCTTCGGCCAGCGCACCACCGGCAGCGGTTCGGTGGTGTTCGATAACGTGTGGGTGGCCGCGCAGGACGTGATCCCGTTCCAGAGCGCCTTCGAACGCCCGACCACCGTCGGCCCGCTGGCCCAGATCCTTCACGCTGCCATCGACACCGGGATCGCCCGTGCGGCCTTTGAAGATGCGCTGCACTTTGTACGCACCAAGACCCGCCCATGGATCGACTCCGGCAACGACAAGGCCACTGAAGACCCACTGACCCTGAAAAGCTTCGGCCACTTGAGCATCCGCCTGCACGCCGCCGAGGCGCTGTTGGAGCGCTCGGGCGAATACCTGGACCGCGCCCAGGCCGACAGCAACGCCGAGACCGTCGCTGCCGCCTCGATTGCCGTCGCGGAAGTACGCGCCTTGAGCACCGAAATTTCCCTGGCCGCCGGCAGCACCCTGTTCGAACTGGCCGGCAGCCAGGCGACCCTGGCTGAACATGGCTTGGACCGTCACTGGCGCAACGCCCGGGTGCACACCCTGCACGACCCGGTGCGGTGGAAGTACCACGCGGTGGGTAATTACTACCTGAATGATGAAAACCCGCCACTGCGGGGGACCATTTGATGGCGAAGAAAAAAATCCTGCTCAATGCCTTCAACATGAACTGCATCGGGCATATCAACCACGGCCTGTGGACGCATCCACGGGACACTTCGACCCAGTACAAGACGATCGAGTACTGGACCGAGCTGGCGCAAACCCTGGAGCGCGGGCTGTTCGACGGTTTGTTCATCGCCGATATCGTCGGTGTGTACGACGTGTACCAGAACTCGATTGATGTGCCGCTCAAAGAGTCGATCCAACTGCCGGTGAATGATCCGTTGCTGTTGGTCTCAGCCATGGCCGCCGTCACCAGAAACCTCGGCTTCGGCCTCACCGCCAACCTCACCTACGAGCCGCCGTATTTGTTCGCCCGGCGCATGTCCACGCTGGACCACCTGAGCCGTGGCCGTGTGGGTTGGAACATCGTCACCGGCTACCTCGACAGCGCCGCCAAGGCCATGGGCCTCACTGAACAAGTCGAGCATGACCGCCGCTACGACCAGGCCGATGAATACCTGGAGGTGCTCTACAAACTCTGGGAAGGCAGCTGGGAAGACGGCGCGGTGCTCAACGACCCCAAGGCGCGGGTGTATGCGCAGCCGGGCAAGGTGCACAAGGTCGAGCACCAGGGTGAGTTTTACCAGGTGGACGGGTATCACCTGTGCGAGCCCTCTCCACAACGTACGCCGGTGCTGTTCCAGGCCGGCAGTTCGGAGCGCGGGTTGCTGTTCGCCGGGCGCCATGCCGAGTGCGTATTCATCAGCGGCCAGAACAAGGCGGCGACCAAGGTCCAGGTGGACAAGGTGCGCGCCAGCGCGGTCGAGGCCGGGCGCAACCCGGATGACATCAAGGTGTTCATGGGCCTCAACGTGATCGTGGGTGCCACAGAAGCGTTGGCCTGGGCCAAACACGCCGAGTACCTCAGCTACGCCAGCCCGGAAGCCGGCGTGGCGCATTTCTCGGCATCCACCGCCATCGACTTTGCCCAATACGAACTGGACGAGCCGATCCAGTACGTGAAGAGCAACGCGATCCAGTCGGCCACCAAGAACCTGCAGAACAACGACTGGACCCGACGCAAATTGCTGGAACAGCACGCCCTGGGCGGGCGCTACATCACCCTGGTCGGCTCGCCCGGACAGGTCGCCGACGAGCTGGAATCGTGGATCAGCGAGACCGGCCTGGATGGCTTCAACCTCACGCGCATCGTCACGCCGGAAAGCTATGTGGACTTCATCGACCTGGTGGTGCCGGAGCTGCAAAAGCGCGGGTCGTACAAAACTGAATATGAACAGGGAACGCTGCGGGAAAAAGTCTTCCAGGGCAGCGCCCGCCTACCCGAACAACACACCGGTTCCACCTACCGACAAATTGCTTCTCTGACTGGAAATACCCAATGAAAAAGACACTGCTCACTCATCCAGTCAAAGCACTGGCCCTGGCATTCGGACTGTTCAGCTGAGCGGTATTCGCCGCCGATGCGCCGTTGAAGATCGGCACCACCGCCGCCTTTGCGATTCCTCTGGAAGCCGCTGTAGCCGAAGCCGGCAAGCAAGGCCTCAAAGTCGAGCTGGTGGAGTTCACCGACTGGATCGCACCCAACGTCAGCCTGGCTGCCGGCGATATCGACGTGAACTATTTCCAGCACATCCCGTTCCTGGAAAACGCCAAGGCCGCCGCCGGTTTTGACCTGGTGCCTTATGCGCCGGGCATCATCAACAACGTCGGGCTGTATTCCAAGAAGTACAAAAGCATCAACGACCTGCCCCAGGGCGCCAGCGTGGCGATTGCCAACGACCCGATCAACAGCGGTCGTGGCCTGCAACTGCTGGCCAAGGCGGGGCTGATCACGCTCAAGCCGGGCGTGGGCTACAAGGCCACCGAAGAGGACATCGTTTCCAACCCGAAGAAGATCAAGATCCTGCAGGTCGAAGCGGTGCAACTGGTGCGCGCCTATGACGATGCCGACCTGGTGCAGGGCTACCCGGCGTATATCCGCCTGTCCAAGACCTTCGATGCCGAGTCGGCGCTGCTGTTCGACGGCCTCGACCATCCGGAGTACGTGATCCAGTTCGTGATCCAGCCCAAAAGCAAGACCGACCCACGGGTGATCAAGTTTGTGGATATCTACCAGCATTCGCCGGTGGTGCGTGCCGCCTTGGATAAATCCCTCGGCAAGCTCTACCAAGTCGGCTGGGAAGATAAAAAATGACCGCCGCCCATGCCCAACTGCGCGACCTGGGCCTGCCGCCCAGGGACGCCGAGCAGAGCGAATTGCACCCGAACCTCAATCGCGCGCATGTGCGTTTCATCAACCTGGGCAAGACCTACGACGGCACGGTGCATGCGTTGCAAGGCATCGACCTGGCGATCCAGCGCGGTGAAGTGTTCGGCATCATTGGCCGCAGCGGCGCCGGCAAGTCATCGCTGATCCGCACCATCAATCGCCTGGAACAACCCAGCAGCGGGCGGGTGCTGATCGATCAGGTGGACATCGGTGAGTTTGATGAAGACCGTCTGGTGGCCCTGCGTCGACGCATCGGCATGATCTTCCAGCACTTCAACCTGATGTCGGCCAAAACGGTGTGGCAGAACGTCGAGTTGCCGTTGAAAGTGGCGGGCGTGCCGAAGCAGCAGCGCGAGCAAAAAGTACGCGAGCTGCTGGAACTGGTGGGGTTGCAGGACAAGCACACGTCTTACCCGGCGCAGCTGTCCGGCGGGCAGAAACAACGGGTGGGCATTGCCCGTTCGCTGGTGCACGACCCCGAGATCCTGCTGTGCGACGAGGCCACCTCGGCCCTCGACCCGGAGACGACCCAATCGATCCTAGGCCTGCTGCGCGAAATCAACCGGCGCCTGGGTTTGACCATCGTGCTGATCACCCACGAGATGGCGGTGATCCGCGAAATCTGCGACCGCGTGGTGGTGCTGGAACATGGGCGCATCGTCGAGCAAGGCCCGGTGTGGCACGTGTTCGGCAACCCGCAGCATGAAGTCAGCAAAACCCTGCTGGCCCCCCTGCAACACGGGCTGCCGGACGAGTTGCAAAGCCGCCTGCAGGCCACACCAGCGTCGGCGGACGCGGCGCTGGTGCTGCGTTTGCAATTCACCGGCGGCGACACCGACGAACCCGACCTCGCTGCCCTGTTCAGCGCACTCGGCGGTCGCGTGCGCCTTTTGCAAGGCGGCGTGGAACGCATCCAGGGGCATGCCCTGGGGCAATTGCTGCTGGCGGTAAACGGCTCGCCCCACAGCGCCGAAGAACTGCGCAAACGAGCCGGGAATTGGGCACAACACACAGAGGTGCTGGGCTATGTGGTTTGATCGTTTGGTACAAGGCGCCATCGACACCTTGTTGATGGTCGGCGTGTCATCGCTGATCGCGCTGCTGGTGGGCATCCCGCTGGCGGTGTTCCTGGTGACCAGCGACAAAGGCGGCATCTACCAAGCCCCGGCGCTGAACCGCGTGCTGGGGGCGTTCGTCAATCTGTTCCGCTCGATTCCGTTCCTGATCCTGATGGTGGCGCTGATCCCGTTCACTCGGCTGATCGTCGGCACCACCTACGGCGTATGGGCAGCGGTCGTACCCTTGACCATCGCCGCCACGCCGTTCTTTGCACGCATTGCCGAAGTGAGCCTGCGCGAAGTCGACCACGGCCTGATCGAAGCCGCACAAGCCATGGGCTGCCGCCGCTGGCACATCATCTGGCACGTGCTGTTGCCGGAAGCGCTGCCGGGGATCGTCGGCGGCTTCACCATCACGCTGGTGACCATGATCAACTCATCGGCCATGGCCGGCGCGATTGGTGCGGGGGGCTTGGGGGATATTGCGTACCGTTATGGGTATCAGCGCTTTGATACGCAGATCATGCTCACGGTGATCGTACTGCTGGTGATTCTGGTGGCGGTGATTCAGGTGGGTGGGGATCGCCTGGCGCGGGGGCTCAATAAGAGGTGAGGTATAGTCGGGTCATCGAAGACGCCCGGTATTACCCGTCATGACACTCAAACCCGACGACCTTAAGCAGATCACCTCCGCCACCCTCGGCCACTACAACAAAGTGGCCGAGGACTTCCGTGAAGGCACCCGCGATCACGATGTGAGCCAGAACATCGATGCCCTGCTGCGGCATATCCAGGGTCCGGCACCGTTTACTGTGCTGGATTTCGGCTGCGGCCCAGGGCGTGACTTGCAGACCTTTACCCGCATGGGCCATATCGCGGTGGGGCTCGACGGCTCGGAGCGGTTTGCGCAGATGGCGCGGGAGGACAGTGGCTGCGAGGTGTTGCAGCAGGATTTCCTCAAGCTCGACCTGCCTGTCGAGCGCTTTGACGGGATCTTCGCCAACGCGGTGTTGTTTCATATCCCCAAGCAGGAACTGCCACGTGTGCTCAAGCAATTGCATGGGGCTTTGAAGGCGGGCGGCGTGTTGTTCAGTTCCAACCCTCGGGGTGACAACCAGGAAGGCTGGAATGGGCCACGGTACGGGTCTTATCACGACCTGGCGGCGTGGCAAACACTCCTGACGCAAGCCGGGTTTGTGGAGTTGGAGCATTACTACCGGCCGGCAGGTTTGCCCAGGGCGCAACAGCCCTGGTTGGCGAGTGTGTGGCGCAAGCGGTAGATTTTCGTTGCCTGGTCTGACGCCATCGGGGGCAAGCCCACTCCCACAGTTTGATGTGTGAATACAGTCAACATGTGGGAGGGGGCTTGCCCCCGATGACGCCTGCTGAGGCAGCCTTACTCCACCCGATACACCAGCGGTTTTTCACCCACCCCATATGCAGTCACACTGCGCCCGGCATAGCCCTCCTTTTCCTCGACAGCAAAATTCGCCACCAACCGCGTGCCATCGGCAAAGGTGGTTTGCTGCACCTGCCTGTCCGCCGTCAGCCAACGAAAATCCGTCATCGCCTGGGTCGCCAAACGCTGGTGCAGCGGCCGGAAGAACCGATCCTGCCGCTGGATCACCGGCAGCCGCTGCTTAACGGTCGAGGCACTCAGGTGATACAGCGGCGGCACGTTGTAGAGCAGTTGCGTCAGCTCATTCTCGACCCGCACATTGCTCAGTTTGAGACTGTCGAACAGCCAGTGGTGTGTGGTGATCACCGAGCCGTGGAACACCGCCTGGTACAACGGCAGCCGCATGCTCGGCTCAAAGTAGATCGTACGAAACGGCTCTTTGAGCGGCACCGGCTTGAAGAACACCGTCGGCTGCTCCGGCGGGTACCAATTGCCCACGTAGTAAGGCGATTGCTTGTCCTGGGTCATGGCCTGGTCACCCCAGCCAATCACCGGCGTCTGCATGCCATGGGCGAACAGAATGCCTTGGGCGGTGATGGCGTTGCCGTCTTCGGAACCGGTTGGCAATTTGAGCACCGTGTTGAGCCAGCGCGAGGCGTCGATATTGCCCTCGGCGTTTTGCGCCTGGGTCATCCCGGCGCCGTCGCGGTAGCTGTCGAACACCATGCTGGTGGCATAGGCATCGAGGAACCAGGCGTTGAAACCGGCCTTGGCCTGCACGGCCTTCACACGGGCTTCGAGCAAAGGCCGCACGCAACGTGGGTCGGTGTAGTGACCGGACTGCTGGAAGCCGGTTTTCAGCGTGCCACCCTTCAACATAATCGCGCAGTCGCGGTAAGCCCTGCTGCCCAGGTGGGCGGTGGTCCAATCCGGATTTTCCGTGGCAGACAACGCGGTTTCATAGGAATCGTAGGGCGCCATCAGGTAACCCGCCTCAACCCCGGCGCGGATCGCCTCGGGGTGCCACAGGCCGCCCTCCCAGCCTTCGCCCAGGGTCAGCAGCAAGCGTGAAAGACCTGTATCACGCAGCGACTGGATCGCCCGGCTGCCCCAGGCTTGGGGGTTGTCGCTCAGCGCACCGGCGAACGCGACGGCCAACTCGCTGCGCAGCTCACCATAACGTGCAGCGAGGCGCGTCATATCCGGCTCTTGCACCTGCCAACTCTGCCGGGCCTTGCTGTTGATTGCCGCATTCAGCCCCCGCAGCAGCGCGGTCTGCTCATAGCGATTCAAGGCCGTCGCCTGCCCCAGGATCTTTGTCGACTCCTTGTCGAGCAAGCCTTTGAGTTCATGGCCACGCAGGCGCTTGAGCAACAACGGCCAGTCATGCACATCCTCCAGCGCCAGCAGGTCATTACCCCACAGGTAGACATGGCTGGCACCCAGCAACTTCTCGGCCTCGGGTGTCTGCCGCAGTTTTTCCGCCAGCGCTTCATAACGCCCTTGCTCCACCAGCCATTGGCGGTAGCGCTTGGCGCCGGCCAAGGGATCGGCCTCCCCCAGGTGCAACAGCAGGGTCATCGGCGCATCAGGGTCGAGCGCGGTGAACTCATGGGCCACGGACAGCGCCATCCCTTCCTGCCAGCGCAGGCGATTGTTGTAGGGGTTGGTCAGCAACCAGTTCAAGGTGAAGCGCCCGTGGTCCAGGCCCCACAGCGGCAGGCTGAGGTCCTGGGTGGTGTTGAGATCACCTTGTTCCTGCAAAAACGCGCTCCATACAGCGTTGTCGGCGGGCACGTAATGCCCTTCGGCCAACGGCCACATCAGCCCGTTGCCCAGGGCGCTGGCGGGTTGCTGAAGGATAGGTAGCTCGCCAGGCCCACGCGCGCGCAGGGTCAACTTGAGGTCGCGCTGTTCAAGACTGGCGCTCACCCGGAAGGCGCCGTCATCCCACTGCCAACTGGCCTGTTGATCGCTCCGCACAAGCTGGCTGACGGCACGCGCCGGCAAGCCGCTGGAAGCTTGTACCGTCGCCTGCCCGTGGGGCGTCACGCGGATGGCGAGGGTGGCCGGGTCGAGTTCGACCCGCCACAGGAGGTTTTCCAATACGGTGCTGGCAAAAGCCATGGGTGACAGCAACAGTGTGCAAATCAACAGACCGTGGCGCAGGGAGTGAGGCATGTTCAGCTCTGCTCTGGTTTGGGCTCCCGGATCTTGTACCAAGCCACATAAAGCGCAGGCAAAAACAAAAGTGTTAACAAAGTCGCGATGATGATCCCGCCGATCATCGCGTAGGCCATCGGCCCCCAGAACACCTCACGGGCAATCGGGATCATGCCCAGGCTCGCCGCCGCCGCCGTGAGCAGGATCGGCCGGCGCCGATGCTCGGTGGCTTCCACCACCGCATCCCACGGCGTATAGCCGGCCACCTCATACTCATGAATCTGCGTCACCAGGATCACTGAGTTACGGATGATGATGCCGATCAACGCCAGGATGCCGAGGATCGCCACGAAACCCATGGGCGTGCCCGTAGGGATCAACGCCAGCACCACACCGATCAACCCGAGCGGCGCGACACTGGCCACCAGGAACATCTTCTGCACGCTGTGCAGCTGGATCATCAGGAACGTCGCCATGAGAAACAGCATCAACGGCACCACGCTGGCAATCGGCCCCTGGGCCTTGCCGCTTTCTTCCACGGTGCCGCCGGTAGCGACCTTGTAGCCCACCGGCAGGCCAGCGCTGAACTTGTCGATTTCCGGCTTGAGCTGCTTGACCAGGTCCGTCGGCTGCATCTCATCGCGCACCGAAGCCTTGATGGTGATGGTCGGCTTGCGGTCGCGACGCCATACCAGCGGCTGCTCCAGCTCGTAACGCACAGTGGCGAAGGCCAGCAGCGGAATCGACGTACCGTTGGGCGTGACGATCTGCAGGTTCTGCAAGGTTTCCGGCGTACCGCGCTCAGCGTCTTCGGCACGACCCACCACGTTGATCAGGTAGATATCGTCATGCACCTGGGTCACCGAAGCGCCGCTGACCACGCTGTTCATCAACTGCGCCACGTCTTCCGACGACAGCCCCAGTTGGCGCGCCTTGTCCTGGGCGATGTCGATGCGCAGCACTTTGCCCGGCTCGTTCCAGTCGTAGATGATCTCGCCCAGGTGAGTGTTCTTGTCCAGCAAGGTCGCCAGTTCGATGGCGTGCTTGCGCACCTGGTCGGTGTCTTTGCCCGACACGCGATACTGAATCGGCCGGCCCACTGGCGGGCCCATTTCCAGCGGCTGCACGTAGCTGCCGATCCCGACGAAATCATCACGCAGGCGCTTTTGCAGGCGCGCGATCAACTCGCCACGCTCTTCCAGGCCCTTGCTCACGATGACCAACTGCGCGTAGTAGGGGTTTTCCAGTTGCTGGTCGAGGGGCAGGTAGAAACGGATCGCGCCCTGGCCGATGTACGTGCTCCAGCGGGCAATGTCCGGGTCGTCCTTGATGATCGCTTCCAGGCGGTCGACGGCCTTGCGCGTCTCGTTGATCGAGGCGTTTTGCGGCAGGTTGAGGTCGACGAGGATTTCCGGGCGGTCCGACGAGGGGAAGAACTGGTTCTGCACGAACTGCATGGAAAACACCGACGCCGCGAACAGCGCCACGGTGATGCCAATCGCCCACCAGCGGTTACGCATGGCCCACAGCATGCCGCCATTGAAAGCCCGTCCAATCCGCCCCGGCTCTGCGTTGTGAGGTTTGACGTTGGCGCTCAGGATATGCACGCCGATCACCGGCGCAAACAGCACCGCCACCACCCACGACACCAGCATCGCCACGGCTATCACCGCAAACAGGGTAAAGGTGTACTCGCCCGCCGAGCTGGCGTTGAGGCCGATCGGCACGAACCCCGCGACGGTCACCAGCGTACCGGTGAGCATGGGGAACGCCGTGGAGGTGTAGGCGTAGGTCGCCGCCTGCTCCTTGGTCTCGCCTTTTTCCAGGCGTGTGATCATCATCTCGACGGTGATCATCGCGTCGTCCACCAACAGGCCGAGGGCAATGATCAGCGCGCCGAGCGACACACGCTGCATGGTGATGCCGCTGTATTCCATGAACACGAACACCAGGGCCAGCACCAACGGAATCGAGCACGCCACCACCAGTCCGGCGCGCATGCCGAGGCTGATAAAGCTCACCACCAGCACGATGATGACGGCCTCAAACAAGGCACTGGTAAAACCGCCGACCGCCTCTTCCACCACTTCCGCCTGGTCGGACACCTTGTGCACGCCGACGCCCACTGGCAGGTCGGCGGTGAGTTCGTCCATGCGCTCGTGCAGGGCCTTGCCGAACGACTGGATATTGCCGCCCTTCTGCATGGCAATCGCCAGACCGATGGCCGGCTTGCCGTTGAACCGGAACATCGGCCGCGCCGGGTCCACATAACCCCGGCTGATGTCCGCGATATCCGCCAGGCGATAGAAACGGTCATTGAGCCGCAGATTGACGTTGGCCAGGTCCTTCTCCGAGGCGAACTGCCCCGAGGTGCGCACCGAAATCCGCTCCGGCCCGGCCTCGATCACCCCGGCCGGCGTCACCGCGTTCTGCGATTGCAGGCTCTGCACCACCTGGCGCTGGTCAATCCCCAGCGCCGCCAGTTTGCGCGTGGAGAAGTTCAGGTAAATCACTTCATCCTGCTGGCCGATCATCTCGACCTTGCCCAACCCCGGCACCGAGCGGATCTCGCCGCGCACCTGCTCCACGTAGTCACGCAACTGGCGCATCGACAGGCCATCGCCGGTAAAGGCGTACACCGAGCCAAATACATCACCGAACTCATCGTTGAACGACGGCCCCTGCAAACCCGGTGGGAAGCTGCCACGAATGTCGTCGATCTTCTTGTGTACCAGGTACCAGATATGGGGGATGTCCTTGGCGCTGGTGGTGTCCTTGAGGAACACGAATACCGTGGACTCGCCCGGCCGGGTGTAGCTTTTCACGTAGTCGAGGGAATCGAGCTCTTCAAGCTTTTTCTCGATGCGGTCGGTGACCTGCTTGAGGGTTTCTTCCTGGGTCGCGCCCGGCCAGCGGGTCTGGATCACCATGGTCTTGATGGTGAAGGAAGGGTCTTCCTCACGGCCCAGGTTCATGTACGAAAACACGCCCATCAGCAGCGCGACGAACATCAGGTACCAGACGAAGGACTGATGCTTGAGGGCCCAGTCGGATAAGTTGAAGCTCCCTTTCATCGCGGGCTGTCCTCGTCGATTTTGACTTTTTGCCCAGGTTTCAGGCTGTTGACGCCGGCGGTGACGATGCGCTCGCCAGGTTTGACGCCGCCGTTGAGCAAGGCGCTGTCGGCATCGCGGCTGATCACCGTGATATCACGCGGTTGTACCGTCTGGCTCTGGGTGTCGAGCAGCCAGATGCGGGTCTTGCCGTTGACGTCCTGCAAGGCGCTCAAGGGCACTTCGATGCGCGGGGCGATGGCGGTGCTCAATGTTACGCTGATCGCCGTGCCCAGGCGGAACGCGGGCGGCGTGTCGGCCAGGGTCAGGCGCGCACGTCGGGTGCGCGTGGCGCTTTGGGCCTGGGGTTCGATCTCGCGCACGATAGCGGTGGTATGCACGCTGGGGTCGAGCTGCCCGGCAACCAGGAACACCACGTCCGGTGGCAAGCGCTCGGCGAGGCCGGCGGGCAGGTCGATCACGGCTTCCTTGATATCCGGGCGCGCCAGGGTGACGACCTGCTGGCCGGCACTGACCACCTGGCCGGCCTCGGCATTCCAGGCGGTGACGATACCGGCGTGGTCAGTGCGCAGTTCGGCGTAGTTGAGCTGGTCCTTGGCTTGATTGACGGAGGCCTGGGCCTGATCGAGCGAGGCCTGGGTGGTCTTCAGGTCGGTCTGGGCGATATCCAGCTGGGCCTGGGCGCCGACGCCACGGTTGAACAGCTCCTGCTGGCGGCGCGCATTGGCCTGGGCGTTGATGTATTGCGCCTGCACGCGGGCCAGGTCGCCCTGGGCCGAGCGCAGTTGGTTCTGTTGGTCGGTGGGGTCGAGGACGGCGAGCAAGGCGCCCTTCTCCACCTCGGCGCCCACGTCCACCGCGCGGCGGGCAATGCGGCCGGGTACGCGGAAGCCTAAATTACTTTCGTAGCGCGCCTGGATGGTGCCGGCGAAGCGACCGAGGTTTTCCTGGTCTTGCGACTTCACTTCCATGGACAGGACCGGGCGCACGGGCTCGGGCGGCGGTTCTTCCTTGGAGCAGGCCACCAGCAGCAGGCTGGCGGCGAGTATCCCCGTGAGGCGTTTCATGGCTGCGCTCCTGGCTGGGCGATCTCGACAATCATGCCGGGATGCAGCAATTGCCCGCCGGCGACCACAACTTTTTCGCCGCCCTTGAGGCCGTCGCCAATGATGACTTTGCCAGTGAGGTAACGCGCCACGGTGACTTTGTGCAATTGCGCCTTGCCGTCGCCGTCGACCAACCACACAGCGGGTTCGCTGAGGTCTTTGGTCAGCGCGGCCCACGGCAATTCGATACTGGCCTTCGCCGGGCCATTGGCGGTGGCGCTTACCACCGAGCCCAGCTCCATGCCTTTGGGTAAGGCCTGCAGGGCGATTTTCACCTGCACAGTGCCGGTGTTGGCGGCCACGGCGGGGGTGACCTCACGGACCTTACCCACGGCCTTGATGCTGGGGTTATCCAGCAGGCTGACGGTGATCGGCGCATCGGGCGGCGGCTCCACCAGCAGGGACTCATAGACGTTGAACACCGCATCACGCTCGCCATCGCGCGCCAGGCTGAAAATCGGTACGGTGGCCTGTACCACCTGGCCGACTTCGGCCTGGCGTGCGGTAATCACCCCAGGCGCTTCGGCGATCAGCGCGGTGTAGCCGAGTTGCTCGCGGGCGTTGGCCAGTTGAGCCTGGGCGGCAGCCAGGGCGCTCTGGCTGCTGCGTAACGCGGCCTGGGCGGAATCGTATTCGCTGCGGCTGGTGTAGCCCTTGGGCAAGAGTTTTTCCTGGCGCACGAAGGCGGCGGCGGTCTGCTTGACCCGCGCCTGTTCGGCCACGACCTGGGCCTGCGCGGAATCGACGTTGGTCTGCAAGTCCTTGGGGTCGAGCTTGGCCAGCACTTGCCTGGCGGTCACGCGGTCGCCCACATCCACCATGCGTTGGATGATTTTGCCGCCCACGCGGAAGGACAGATCGGTTTGCACCCGAGCCTGGATATCCCCGGTCAGCGTGACCGCCGCCGCGAAATCCGCCGGCTGCACGGTCTGCACGAACACCCGCGAATGGGCCTTGGGTTCAGCCTTGTCCTCGCCACAGCCGCTCAACAGCGCCAGTAGGCCAAGGCCGAAAATACAGGTGGAAATGCGAGCGCCCATGCAGGCTCCTTTTGCGTGATGCCGACGTGCCAGTGTGTATGCGACTGTGAGCTTAGTTCAGGGTTCCTTATCTGCATGGAGGCTCCCATACTCCAATGGTTCCCAAGGCGACTGGATGCCCATGCTCAAGACCCACGCGGTGGCCAATTACCGGTTTGCCGGCGAACAAGGTGCTGGGGGAAACCCGGATTGACGGGCAGGGGATTCTGGATGCGTCGGCTTGGCATTGGCCGGAGTAGGCGGTGGCTGTGCTGGCCTCAGCGGGGGCAAGTCGAATCGTCGCACCGCCCCTCCCACATTATTGATCTGTGAATATATTCAAGTGTGGGAGGGGCGGTGCGACTTGCCCCCGATAGCGGTATCAGCCCTGCCACTTCCCGCCTTCAACAATCACGCTTTCAGGCTTGGTGTCATCGCTCAGTTCTTTACGCACATACTGGTCATACAGCTTGAGCAAAAACTTCTCCTCGCCCAGCTTCGCCAACTCGGCATTCACCCAGTCGCGCAGTTCGATGTTGCCTTTCTTCACCGCCGGCGCGATGGGCGCTTCATCACCGAGCTTCTCTTCCAGCACGCGGTAGCCCGGGTTCTGCTTGGCCCAGCTGAACAGCACCAGGTTGTCCTGGGCGTAGGCGTCGCCACGGCCGGCGGACAACGCTTGCAGCGACTCGGAGTTTTTCTCGAACTTGAGCAGTTTCCAGTCCGGGTGGTTCTTGGTCAGCCAGATATCAGCCGTGGTGCCGGTGGTAACGATGGTGGTGCGGGTCGCCAGGTCATCCAGGCTTTTCACCGCGCTGTCGTTGGGCACCAGGGCCTGTACCGCGACTTTCAGGTTGGGGTTGGTGAAGTCCACCGCTTCCTTGCGCTCGGGCGTTACGGTCATGTTGGCGAGGATCAGGTCGACCTTGTCGCTTTGCAGGAACGGGATGCGGCTGGCCGGTTCGACGGCGACGAATTCGACTTTGTTTTCATCGCCCAGCAGGTCCTTGGCGAATTGGCGGCCGATGTCGGTATCGAAACCGACGTAGCGCCCGGCTTCGTTGACGAAACCAAAGGGCGGCTTGTCGGTGAATACACCCACGATCAGCTTGTCGCGCGCCTTGATCTTGTCGAGGTAGCTTGCGGCGGCAACCGGTTTTGCAGGCTCTTCGGCCTTTTTATCGCAGCCGGCGAGCAGGGCGACGGCAAACAGTGGCAGCAGTAGTTTTTTCATATCAGCTCCAGTTCCTGGGTTTTCTTGGGCAGTGTTGAAACAAAGGAGAACTTCTCCAGGAACTGCTGCGCGCGTGCGGTTTGCGGGTTCGTAAAGAATGCCTCGGGGGTGTTGTGTTCGAGGATGCGACCGGCCTCCATGAACACCACGCGGTCGGCGACGGCGCGGGCGAAGGCCATTTCGTGGGTGACGATCAGCAGGGTCATGCCATCGCGGGCCAGGCCCTGGATCACTTCCAGCACCTCCTTGACCATCTCCGGGTCGAGGGCTGCGGTGACTTCGTCAAACAGCATGACCTGGGGGTTCATGCACAGCGAACGGACGATGGCGATGCGTTGTTGCTGGCCGCCGGAGAGCTGGCGCGGGAAGGCATCGCGCTTGTCCGCCAGGCCGACGCGGGCCAGCAATTTTTCCGCCTGTTCGCGGGCTTCACGGGGGTCGCGTTTTTGCACTTTCAGCGGGCCGAGCAGGATGTTGTCGAGCACGCTCATGTGTGGGAACAGGTGGTAGCTCTGGAACACCATGCCCACGTCCTGACGCACCTGGCGCCAGTCGGTATGTTTGTCCAACAGCTCTTTGCCGGCGAAACGCAGGCTGCCGCTGTGCGCGACTTCCAGCCCATTGAGGCAACGCAGCAAGGTGCTTTTGCCGCAACCGCTGGGGCCGAGAATCACCACCACTTCACCGCTTTGCACGCTCAGGTCGATGCCCTTGAGCACCTGCGCCTCGCCAAAGAATTTGTTGAAATCCTGGAACTCGATCAATGCGTTCATGCCTGGCCCCAGCGCCGTTCCAGCACCTTGGAGGCAGCCGACAACGGGTAGCAGATAAAGAAGAAAAACAGGAACAGCACGCCGTAGATCAACACGGACTCGTAGGTGCGTTCGATGATTTGCTGGCCGACCTTGATCACGTCCACCACACCGATCAGCACCGCGAGGGAACTGGTCTTGATAATGCGCGTGTAGACATTGATGGTCGGCGGCGTCATGCGCTTGAGCGCTTGCGGCAGCAGCACGTAGCCGTACAGCTGCGGGTCGGACAGGCCAATCGACAAGCCCGCTTCACGCTGGCCACGGGGCAGCGAATGCAACGCGCCGCGCACCACCTCGCCCACTTCGCTGGCGCCCCACAGCGACAGCACCAACACCGCGCACCAGAAGCTCGGAATGCTCAAACCAAAGAAAATCGGCAAGCCGAAAAACACCAGGTACAGCCACACCAGCACCGGGATCGCGCGGAACAATTCCAGGTACACCCGCAGCACGCCGTTGATCAGGCGGTTGTTCAAGGTGCGCAGTACGCCGTACAGCACGCCGCCGACGGTGCTGAAGGCGATGCTCAAGAACGAAATCGACAGGGTTTGCGCAGCGCCCTTGCCCAGTTGCGGCAACGACACCCACAGCAACTCAAGACCCGAACTGGCCATGCTGGAGCCTCCTTTCCAGGCGGCTGAGCAGCAGCGACAGCGGCAAGAACAGCAACACGCAAATCAGCGTCAGCACGGCGAGCATTTCGTAGGTCTTGTAGTAGAGCGCTATGTAGCTCTTGGTGGTGTAGAGAATCTCCGGCACCGCCACGGCGGAGACCACGGTGGTCTCTTTGAGCAGGAAGATGAAATTGGCGAATAGCGCTGGCAGGCTGAGGATGCCGGCCTGGGGCAGGATCACGTGGCGCAGCAGTTGCCAGTCGGACAGGCCGATGGACTTGCCCGACTCGATCTGCGCCAGCGGCACCGCTTCCACACCGGCGCGCAGCACTTCGGTGAGGTAGGCGCCGCCGAGGAAGGTCATGGTGATGATCGCCGCCCAGAACCCGGAAATATTGAAGCCCAGGGCCGGTAGCGCGAAGTACACGAAAAACAGCTGGATCAGCAGCGGCGTGTTACGCGCCAGCTCCACATACAGCGCCACCAGGCGCGACAGGTAAGGTGTGCGAAACACCAGCAGCGCGGCGTTGATCAGCGCCACCAGCAGGGAGGTGGCAATGGCGATCAGGCCCACTTGCAGCGTCACCCCCACGGCCTTCAGGAACGCCGGCAGGGTGCTGAGGATAAAAGCGAAATCGAAGGTCATTTCCAGTCCATGACGCCGCACGGGTAGTGCAGCGAGCGCAATCCGATCCGGTGTGGGTAACGCCGGGTAGCGCGAACTTTAAAGGTATAAAAATCAAAGTTTAAATACCCAAATAGCATATTGATATCACCCAAAAAGATAACCGCCGGATTCGCGGGTTTGGCGGGTGAGGGCTATGGTTTGGAGGTCTGAGATTCGAGGGATCGAACCATGAAGGAAGTGAAACCGATGGATCCGCAGGAGTTGGTGAAGTGGTTGATGGCGTTGCGCAGGGCGATCAATAGCAGAGCTCTCTAGATCAAAGCGGATCAAATGTGGGAGGGGGCTTGCCCCCGATGGTGGTGGCACAGAAAAAATGTGCTGACTGAACCACTGCTATCGGGGGCAAGCCCCCTCCCACATTTGGATTGCATTCCAAATTCCGGGCATAAAAAACGCCGACGCTATATAAGCCGTCGGCGTTCAAACCTTGAAGGGGGTTTGGGTTACATCAGAACGCAGGCACTACCGCACCGTTGTACTTCTTCTCGATGAAGGCTTTGACTTCCGGGCTGGTCAGGGCCTTGGACAGCTTCTGGATCGCATCGCTGTCCTTGTTGTCCGGGCGAGCCACCAGGAAGTTCACGTACGGCGACTTGGCGTCTTCGATGATCAGCGCATCCTTGGCCGGGTTCAGGCCGGCTTCCAGGGCGTAGTTGGTGTTGATCAGGTCCAGGTCAACCTGGTCCAGCACGCGTGGCAGCAGGGCCGATTCCAGCTCCTTGAATTTCAGGTGCTTGGGGTTGTCCTTGATGTCTTTTGGCGTGGCCAAGGCATTGGTCGGGTCTTTCAGGGTGATCACGCCGGCTTTCTGCAGCAGCAACAGGGCACGGCCGCTGTTGGAACCTTCGTTGGGGATGGCCACGGTGGCGCCATCTTTCAGATCTTCAATTTTCTTGATCTTTTTCGAGTAGCCGCCGAACGGTTCAACGTGCACGCCGACCACTGTCACAAGGTTGGTGCCCTTGCCTTTGTTGAAGTTTTCCAGGTACGGCAGGGTCTGGAAATAGTTGGCGTCCAGGCGTTTCTCGGCAACCTGTACGTTTGGCTGTACGTAGTCGGTGAAGACTTTGATTTCCAGGTCCACGCCTTCTTTGGCGAGGGTTGGCTTGACCAGTTCGAGGATCTCGGCGTGCGGGATCGGCGTGGCGGCCACCACCAGTTTTTCGTTGGCCTGGGCGAAGCTTGCAGTCAGGGCAGCCGCCAGTGCGGTAAACAACAGAACCTTTTTCATGCAGTGTCCTTATCGGAATTCCGGGGGCGTCTCTGACGACCGTTTTTTATGTAGTGTGCCAGCGAAGTGCTATCGCGGCGTGGGAGGGACAATACCTAGATTTTTTATTCCCGAACAATATCTTTTATTCACGTTGATATTCCATTTTGTTCATGCAGGAATTTACTTAACGTTTCCCGCTCGGCGGGGCTAGCGCGCTCGAAAATCCGCCGCACCTGTTCCAGCGCAGAACCCGCCACCGGCAGATTCAAATGTTCGGGCAAAATCTCATCCCCACTGCTGACCAGCAGGGCAAAGTGAATAACGTTTTCCAGCTCGCGGGTATTGCCCGGCCAGCTGTGGTGTTCCAGCACACGCTGCGCGGCATCGCTGATCAGCGGCACCGGCAGGTCCAGGCGCTGACTGTAGATGCCCAGGAAGTATTCGGCCAGGGACAAGATGTCACCGACCCGCTCGCGCAGCGCCGGCAAATCCAACCGACCTTCGCTCAGATAGTGGAACAGGCGCTCATGGAACTTGCCGGCCGCCACGGCCTGGGCCAGGTCGATGCTGGTGGCGGCGACCAGGCGCACATCCACCGGGCTCGGCTGATGGGCACCGACACGGGTGACTTCGTGGTTTTCCAGCGCGGCCAACAGTTTCACCTGGATCGGCAGCGGTAAATCGCCGATCTCGTCCAAGTACAAGGTGCCGCCATTCGCCGAACCGAACCACCCTGCCCGGCTGCTGGCCGAACCACTGTGGCTGCCGGCGGCATAACCGAACAATTCGGCATCGGCATAGGTCGGGCTGATCGCACCGCAATTGACCGAGACAAACAGACCGGTGCGGTCGCTGCCCCGGTGAATATGCCTCGCCAGCAACTCCTTGCCGCTACCGGTCTCGCCGCGGATCAACACGGGCAAGGCACGGGGTGCGAGGCTTTCGAGGTCTTCGCGCAGCTGCCGCGAACGCGGGTCGACAAACACCAGCGCCTTGGCGCGGATGCTCAGTGGGCTTTTTTCCGCGTCGGGAAAGGTCAGCAATGGCTGGCCGTAGGTTTCATGCAGACTCATGGCAGGCTCCCGCCCCCAATCCACTCAAGGGACGGGGCGTTGAAAAAATTCAGGCAGTACGCCGGGCGTGATGCTCAAGGCGGCTTTGCAGGCGATAGAGGTAGGCGAACCCCTGTTCCCAGCGCTGGTGGCCGGACTTCACATTGATGTGCCCCGCCCCCGACAGAATGCCGGCTTCGGCGCCCCAGTTGCGGGCCAATTCCAGGGCTCGCGGGGCGCTGACAGCACTGTCGTTGTCGGAGCTGACCACCTGGCTGGGGAACGGCAACAGGTCGGTCGGGATCGGCGCAAAATTACGCAACGCAGGTGAGCAGGCGGGCCGTTCGACATCGGCCGGGGCCACCAGCAAGGCACCGCGCACCTGGCGCAGGAAGTGCACCGGCGCGGTGGCCGCCCAATGCGCCACCGTGATGCAGCCCAGGCTATGGGCGATCAGGATCACCGGCGTGCTGTCGGCTGCGATGGCCTCGGCCAGCGCAGCGACCCAATCTTCTCGACGTGGCGTCAGCCAGTCGGCCTGCTCCACGCGGGCGCTATTGGGCAGGCTGGCCTGCCAGTGACTTTGCCAATGATCTTCTGGCGATCCTTGCCAGCCCGGCACGATCAGATAACGAATCGACTCGCTGTGCATGGGTGTGCCCTCCTGCAGCGTTTAACGTTGCTGAACAGTATAGGGACGGGTGTTATATTCGTTAAGGAATAAGAAGCTATTTATTAATAACCAAAAATTCAAAATTAATGAAGTTCAAAATGTGGGAGGGAGCTTGCTCCCGATGGCGGTGTATCAGTTACAGATTGATTGGCTGACATACTGCAATCGGGGGCAAGCCCCCTCCCACATTTGGATTGCATTTCAAGTAGCGGATTGAATCGCAGGCAAAAAAAAGGCCGCACCCTGCCAAGGAAACGGCCAAAAACTTGTCGAGGCTTGTGTAACTTAACGAGCGGTAATCACCGACAGCTTGGTAATGCCCGCGCGTTCGATAGACGCCATGGCTCGCGCCACTTCGCCGTAGTTCACGCCATCATCCGCCTGCAGTTGCACCCGCACATCGGGGTCCTTGGCCTTGGCCGCCTGCAGGTTGAACTCCAGCAGGTCCGGCTGGATTTCGTCCTTGTTGATAAACAGTTTGCCGGTGCCGTCGATGCTCACCACCAGCGGGTCTTTCTGCTCCACCGGCGCGACCGCCTCGGTCTTGGGCAGGTTGATCGGGATCGCGTTGGTCAAAAGCGGCGCGGTGACGATAAACACCACCAGCAGCACCAGCATCACGTCCACCAGCGGCGTGACGTTGATCTCGCTCAGTACCTCATCGCTGTCTTGCGTGGAGAAGGCCATGTCAGGACGCCTCCTTCACTTTCTGCGGGTTAGCGGCAGTGGTTTTGTTCAGGGTCGGGTGCAGCAGCACACGGAAGGAATTTTTCTGCGCCAGGCTGTAGAAGTCGTGGGCGAAGTCATCGAGGTCGGCAGCGGTCAGCTTGAGGCGACGCAGGAAGTAGTTGTAGACCAGCACCGCCGGCACGGCGACGGCGATACCGACGCCCGTCGCAACCAGTGCCGCACCAATCGGGCCGGCCACCGTTTCGAGGCTGGCGGAACCGGCGGCACTGATGCCCTTGAGCGCTTCCATGATGCCCCACACAGTACCGAACAGGCCGATGAACGGCGAGGTGCTGCCAATACTGGCGACCACGGCCAGGCCGGTTTCCAGGGAGCGCCGCTCTCGCACGATCTGCTGGCGAAGGGCGCGCTCAAGGCGGTCCTGGTGATTGATCGCCTGGCTCAGGTCCGTCGCGTGTGGGGTTTCGCCCACCTGGATCGCGGCGTAGCCGGCCTGGGCCACGCGGGCAGCGGCACCCGGCTGGGTTTGCGCCAGCTCGGCAGCCGAGTCGAGACTCGACGCCGCCCAGAACTGTTTATGAAACTTGCGATCCTGCGCCTTGAGGCGACCGAACTGCACGCCCTTGAGCAGGGCCAGGCCCCAGGTGGCGACCGAAAAAACCACCAGCAGCCAGATCACCGCGCTTTCGATGGATTCAAGTGGAGATGCTAATGCCATGATGTCTTCCCTCTGTGCAGGTCGCGGCGCGTGCAACACACCGCAGCCGAATAATTAGTGAATCTTGAAATCGATCGGGACGCTGACCCAGCCGTCCTGGGCCACCTCGCCCTGCTTGGCCGGCACGAAGCTCCAACGCTTCACGGCGGTCAGTGCGGCGTCATCGAGCTGCTGGCGACCGCTGCTCTTCTGGATCTGGATCTCGCCCGGCTTACCGCTGGCCAGTACATGCACCCTGAGCAACACCGTGCCTTCCCAACCGCGCCGCTGAGCCAGTGACGGATACTCCGGCGCCGGGTTCTTCAAGTACGCGGCGTTGGCCGAAGCGGGCGTAACCGGAGCCGGCGCCGGTGGTGCTGGAGGCGCAGGCGGCGCGGGAGTCGGTGGCGCAGGCGGTTGCTCGGGCGGTTTCGGTGCAGGCTTGGGCTCAGGCTTTGGCACTGGCTTGGGTTTGGGTTTAGGAATCGGTTTTGGTGGCGCCGGCTTGGCGGCCAATTCATCCACCACCGGCGGCGGTGGCTCGACCACAGGCGGCGGCGGTGGCTCGACCACAGGCGGCGGCGGTGGCGGCACGGGCGGTGGCGGCTCGACCACCGGGGGTGCCGGCTGGGAAAATTCGATGGTCATCGGTGGAATTTCCGGCGGCACGATCGGCAACACCGGGGTCGGCTTCTGGCTCACCCAGTAGATCACCGCACCGTGCAGGACCAGCACCAGCAGGCCGAGCAGGATCCCTTCGCGACGGCTGGAGAAACGCTTCGGAGTCCTCTGCGTTCGCAGTTGTCCCAACGGCGCGCGGTGCGGCCGGCCAAGGTCGACCAACTCACCACCCGGTGCCTGGCGCCACGGCGCCTCGTGTGCACTGGCGGCGGTCTGGACATTGCCCATTGATTCACTCCCTACGGTTTTTAAGCAAAAAACCGACAGGCCTGCTTGGAAGGCCGTCGTGGGCTGAATCATCGGCGCCAGAGGCTTATCTCTTAAAGTAATCTTTAAAGTTATACATAGACCTAAAACGAATAAATGAAACATGATGAAACGCCAAAGCCCCGTCCTGCGTGGGCTGGCGTCCAGGCGATGTTTTTCAATGCTTTCCGGGCATAAAAAATATTCGGCAAAGGCATCGTTCAGGCCGGGCTGTTAGCACACAAATCCAGCAATTGGCGTTGCAGGCTCTGCCCCGCCGCGCCGAGGCCAGTGCGTCCGTACAACGCCAGCCGCACGCCCTGCACCGCAGGCAAACCGCTGTCCGCGCCCAATACGACATGCCCGGCCTGCACCACACGCCGGGGTAACAGACTGATACCCAACCCCGCCGCCACCGCCGAACACACACTGGCCAGGCTCGCGCTGGAGTAACCGATGCGCCAGCGCCAGCCCCCCACTTCCAGGTGTTGCAGCATTTCATTGCGGTACAGGCCCCCCACCGGAAAGGCCACCAACGGCAAAGGGTCGCGCCCCAGGGATGGCGTGCTGCGGCTGTCCACCCAACACAACGGCTCTGGCCATGAGGCCAGGCAGTCGTCGCTGTCGCCCATCTGCTTGACCAACAATACGTCGAACTCACCGCTACGGTACTGGCGCTGCAACTCGGGGCCAAGACCGCTGGTGACCTCCAGGCGCACCCTGGGGTACGTCAGCACAAAGGCCGATAACAGAGGCATCAGGCGTTCGGCAGCGAAGTCTTCCGGCACACCGAGGCGCAGCACGCCGTCGCTTTGCTGGTTGATCAATACGTCGGCGGCTTCCTCATGCAACGCGAGGATGCGCCGCGCATAGGCCAGGAGACGCTCGCCTTCCGCCGTCGCCACCACACGACGTTGGTCGCGATCCAGCAGCTGGCACGCCACCGCCTCTTCCAGGCGGCGGATCTGCTGGCTGACGGTGGACTGGGTCAAGTGCAGGCGCTCTGCCGCGCGGGTGAAATTGCCGCAGTCCACCACGGCGACAAAGCTGCGCAACAACACCGGATCGAACATCGTGCTCACCATTCCATTTGCCACTGGTTGGCATGGTTATATTTAATTTCAGAATACCTCGGCGACTGTGGATACTTCACGCCTCATTTGCACACTCCGCAGGTTCTGCATGTCGCTTAACTCCTCAACCGCAGGCCGGTTCGCCGGCTGGGGCCTGCTGGTGGTCCTGGGCCTGAACCTGCGGCCGATCCTCAGTTCCATCAGCCCGTTGCTCGGCGAAATCCGCCTGGCCACCGGCCTGAGCTTCCAGAGCAGCGCCCTGCTCACCAGCCTTCCAGTGGTGTGCATGGGCCTGGTGGCGCTGATGGGCGTGCGTGTTGAAGCGCAGCTGGGGGAACGACGCGGCATCGCCCTGGGCCTCATGATGATCCTGTTGGCGTGCCTGGCCCGCTGGCTGATGGGCCAAGGGTCGACATTGCTGGTGACTGCGTTGCTTGGCGGTGCCGGTGTGGCACTGATCCAGGCGTTGGTGCCGGCGATGATCAAGCGTGAATTCCATCACCGCGTGCCGGTGGCGATGGGCGTTTATTCGGCCTCGTTGATGGCCGGCGGCGGCCTGGCGGCGCTGCTCAGTCCGGTGGCGGCCACGTATTTCCAGCAATGGGAGGCCGGGCTGGGTGTGTGGTTGTTACCCGCGTTGGCGGCGCTGCTGCTGTGGGCCTGGTTGCCACTGGGTGCGGCAAAAAACGCGAACGTCATCCCTGCCTACAAGGGGCTGCGCAATCGCCGTGCCTGGCTGCTGGCGCTGTATTTCGGCCTGGTGAACTGCGGCTACATGAGCCTGGTGGCGTGGCTGCCGGCCTACTATCAGCAACTGGGTTGGGGCGTGTTGCCCAGTGGTTCATTGCTGGCGTTCATGACCATCTTCCAGGTGATCGCCGCGCTGTTGATGCCGGTGCTGGCACAACGCGGGATCGACCGTCGGCCGCTGCTGTGGATCAGCCTGTTGGCCCAGACCATCGGCTATCTGGGCCTATTGATCGCGCCGTTGCAGTTTCCGCACCTATGGGTGGCGCTGTGCGGCTTTGGCCTGGGAGCATGTTTTGCCCTGAGCCTGTTGCTGACCCTCGACCACCACCGCGACCCGCGCCAAGCCGGCCAACTGGCGGCGTTCGTGCAAGGCGTGGGCTTTTTGATCAACGCGATTTCGCCGTGGATGACCGGTTGGCTGCGCGAACTCACCGGCAGCTTTGTCAGCGCCTGGGTGGTGTTGACGGTGACAGCCGTGGCCATGCTGCTGGTAACGAGGGTGTTCAGCCCGGCGACGTACCGCACGGTACCTGCTCTATAGGTATGCATTTAAGATCTAGATAAAACAAAAAAGCTTCATTGACGGAATAAGCAGCCCGCTTAAAATCCCGGTTCTCCTACAGGATGCCGGGCACACCATGGACCTTCGCCAACTGCGCTATTTCATCGCGCTGAACGAGCACCGCAGCTTTGTGCGTGCGGCGGACGCCATGGGCATCACCCAGCCCGCCTTCAGCCGCAGCATCCAGGGCCTGGAGCAGGAGTTCGGTTGCGTGTTGGTGGACCGCGCCCATAAAGACCTGCGCCCCACCCCCGAAGGCCAGGTGGTGCTGCAACACGCGTTGAGCCTGGTGCAAGGCGCGGCCCTGTTGAGCCATGAAGTCACGCGCATGACCAAACTCGACGCCGGCGAAGTGCGCTTCGGCAGCGACGCCGTGGCCGCGGTGAACCTGGCGCCCCAGGCCATGGCGCGGTTCATCACGGTTTACCCCAGAGTGCGCACCGTGTTGCAGGTGGACAACTGGGAAAAACTCGGGCGCAGCCTGAGCCGCGAAGAGATCGAATTCTTTATCGCCGATGTGCGTCACTTCGAGGCGGACCCGAACTTCCAGACCCTGGCCCTGACGCCTCGACGCAGCGTGTTTTTCTGCCGTGCAGGGCACCCGCTGCTGGCCAAGGACAGCCTGTCCACCAACGACCTGTTCAGCTACCCGCTGGCCACGCCGCTGATCGCGCCGGGCATCCGCAAACTGCTGGCCAATCTCAGCGGGCGCGTCGACTTCGCGCCCGCCATCGAGCTGGAACAATTTGCCGCGCTGGCCACTGTCGTGCGTCAGTCCGATGCCATTGGCCTTGGCGCCGAAGAGGCGTTTGTCGAAGGGTTCATCAAGGGCGAACTGCACGCACTGCACTGGCGCAACCTGCCGCACGCCCTGGACAGCCTGAGCAACCGCTGCGGGGTGATCAGCCGCGCTGGGGTGCGCTTGTCGCCTGCGGCGAAGGCGTTGATCGAAACCCTTCAGGCGGTGGAAAACCCAGCCGATTGGCCCGCGCAAACGTCCCGAAGTCATTGAAGCGCACGCCCATCTCAGCCATCACCTGGTGCGCCACCTTGGCGGTCATCTGGCGGATGTAAAACGGCTCCTTCACCACAAAATGGTGGATGCCATGGGTGCTGCCGAAGTTGAAGCAGAACGCCTGCAGAGGCCACATCCACCAGGGGTTCAACACTTGGGTCTGCTGGATCACATTGCCCAGTTCCACATCGCCGTAGTAGTGCATGTTGGAGCTGACAAAGTGCAGGCAAAAGGTACGCAGCACGTTGGGGCCGATGATCACCACGGCAGCGATATCAATCACCTGCATCATCTGCACGGTGCCGGCTGACCACTCGATAGGCGCACCGAGCAGACTGGCAATGCCATTGGCGGCATGAAAGCCAAGGAACACATACCACGCGCCCCAATGCAGCAGTGCCAGCGGTGCGTACACCAGCAGCGAGCGCTTGAGAATCGTCAATTTGTGCGTCCAGGTCCTGGCCCGCAGGATGCGGATGAAGGCCGACATGACGTTATCGCCTACCATCAGCAACCGCGCAAAACCCCAGGGCTCGCCGTTGGTGATGGCGCGCTCTTCCATGTCGGTTTCGGTGCCGGAGACCTTGTGATGGTTGAGGTGCAGGTGCCGGCGCACCCACGGGTTGATCGTACTGGGCCGCGCCAGCCATACCAGGCCCATCATCAGGTTGTGAGGCACACGCTGCTTGCGAAAGTACATGCTGTGGATCAGGTCGTGTTCCAGCTCGTGGGTCAGTGAAGCCAGGAACGCGTTGAGCAGCAGGCACACCCACCAGGCCATATGCCCGCTGATGTAGAGCGCTGCGCAGCCAATCATGCCCGCCAAGGCAAACGCCAGGATGCCCGCGCCCAACGCGTCTTGATGCAGCAGCCAAGGGCGCTGCTGGCGCAGGCGCACGCCCTCGGCCAGCACCACTTCACGGATATGCGCCGAGCGCTGTTGTGCGTTCATCTGCTGGGGACTTGCAGAAGTACCGTCCATGCTTCCATCCTCTGGTTATTGATGGATGCATCCTGGCCCAAGCGGTCCGCCAGGGCATCAGCCACGCACGCCAACCTGTTGACCGCAAGCGCCAATCGCCATGACCGAACCCACCTCCCTCGCCAGCTGGACCCGCGCCCTGCGCAAGCAACTCGACGCCCTGGGCCTCGACAGCGCCGCGCTGTGCCTGGAAGCCGGGCTCGACCCGCGGCAGATGGACGATCCCAACGCGCGCTATCCGCTGTCAGCGACCACGCGTTTGTGGGAGCTGGCGGTGCAGGCCAGCGGCGACCCGGCGATTGGTCTGCGGGTGTCGCGGTTCGTCAGCCCCACCACGTTTCATGCGTTGGGGTATGCGCTGGTGGCCAGTGGCAGCTTGCGCGAGGTGTTCGAGCGCATCGTGCGGTATCACCAGGTGGTCAGCGATGCACTGGCCCTGGAGCTGAGCGGCGATGGCGAGCGCTACCGGTTTCGCCTGCTGCAATTGCCCGGCAACCCAGCGCCAGCGTTCGAGGCCATCGATGCGTTTGCGGCGATCTATGTGCGTACCTGTCGCAATCGCCTGGGGCGCGAATACGCGCCGCTGGCGGTGTACCTGCGAAGGCCGGAACCGGCCGATCCCAAGCCATGGCACACAGTATTTCGCGCGCCGGTGTTTTTCGGCGCTGAGGAAGACCGCCTGGAGTTCGCCGCGCAGGATTTCGACAGCCACCTGGACGACGCCAACCCCGAGTTGGCCGAGCACAACGAAACTGTGCTCAAGCGCACCCTCGCTCAACTGCAACCGCTGACCTGGGAGCGCAAGGTTCGCCGGGTGATCGAAGCGCAGTTGCCGGACGGCGAACCCAGCGCCGAGCGGGTTGCGCAGGCGCTGCACCTGAGCCTGCGCAGCCTGCAACGCCATCTGGCGGATGAAGGCTGCCGGTTTGATGCGTTGCTCAATGAGTGCCGGGAGAATTTGGCGTTGCTGCATTTGCGGGATCCGCAATGCTCATTGGCGGAAATCAGTCATTTGCTGGGGTTTGCTGATACCAGCAGTTTCAACCGCGCGTTCAAGCGCTGGACGGGGATGACGCCGGGGCAGTTCAGGGATGGGTTGCGGTAGGTGGATTTGCGGTGTTCGTGATGGCCCCATCGCGGGCAAGCCCGGCTCCTACAGGGAATGCATTCCAAATGTGGGAGCTGGCTTGCCTGCGATGGCGGTGGTCCAGGTATTGAAGATGCCGGATCAATCAGCGCCCACGGTCACGCCGCAACAACTTCTTCACCCGCGCCACCAAGGCCTTGGCTTCAAACGGCTTGAGCAAGTAATCATCCTCATGCAGTTCCAACTCGCGCAGACGGTCCTCGATTCCTTCCGGGGTCGTCAAGAACAACACCGGCGTCTCGCCCTTCTTGCGAATCGACTGCTGCAACCTCCAGGCATTCAAACCCGGCAACATTACATCCAGGATCACCAAGTCATAGTCAGTGCTTTCCACAAACCGCTGAGCTGCCATGCCATTGGCTGCGACTTCTACTGCGAAGCCGGCCTCACTCAAGCCCTGGGCCATAAGTTGCGCCAATTTCGGCTGATCTTCCACTAACAACACCTGCATGCCTACCTCTTGGTTCATTACAAACCTGTAATCGAATTGTTCGGCTTTTGAGCGAGACCGCTGGCTAAGGTAACGGCCTGCTTTCTGGAGCCGTTCCCATGTACCGCAATACCTTGTTCTTGAGCTTCGCCATCAGCGCCAGCGTCCTGGCAGCACCACCGCTGCCGCGCCACGCCGACCTGGATTTGCACACCGCACGCCAACTGGCAGACGCCAGCCTGGCGCAGTGCACGGCGGCACTTACCGTACTCGACCGGGGCGGTAATCCATTGCTGAGCCTGCGGGCCGATGGCGTAGGTCCACACAACAGCATCGCCAGCCAACGCAAAGCGTACACGGCGTTGTCGACTAAAACCCCCACTCGGTTGTTTGCCGAGCGTGCGCGCAACAACCCAGAGGCCGCCAACCTTAACAGCTTGTCCGAATTGCTGTTGCTCGGGGGCGGCGTGCCGCTGTTCGCCGACACTGAACTGGTAGGCGCGCTTGGCATTGCCGGTGCCGGCGGTGCCGAGCAGGACGACGCGTGCGCGGTAAAGGCGGCCAATCAACTTGGCCTGACAATCACCCCTTGAGGAAACCTCAATGAAAACCCTGACTATGACCCTCGCCGCCCTCAGCCTGAGCGGCCTGAGCAGCCTGGCCCTGGCGGCCGGCAACCCGCTGAGCGTGCATGTGCTGAACCTGGAAAACGGTCTGCCGTCTGCCGGTGTCAACGTCACCCTGGAGCAACACGTAGGCGATCACTGGCAGTCGCTGTCCGAAGGTGTCACCAACCAGCAGGGGCGCATCGCCGAACTGTTCCCGGCCAACCAAGCCATGAAGCCGGGCGAGTATCGCGTGGTGTTCAAGACCGGTGACTACTACAAGAAAGCCAATCGCGAGACGTTTTTCCCGGAAGTCCCGGTAATATTCGAGGTCAAGCAGGCCGACCAGCACTACCACATCCCGCTGCTGCTGAGCCCTTACGGTTTTTCGACGTATCGCGGTTCCTAGCCAGCCCCCGCGGCCTGCCGCAAGCGCGGCAGGTCGAGCACTTCAATCGCGCCGTAACTCAGCTTGATGATCTCCTGCTGCTCTAACGCCTTGAGCAAACTGTTGGTGGTCTGGCGCGACAGGCTCAGCATCGCGGCCAGATCTTCCTGGGGCAGTTGTAGGACGCGACGGGAATGCTCTATCTCGCCGTACCCGCCGGCAATCATCAGCAGCCGGTGAGCGATACGTGTCGACGCCGGCATCAGGCTCATCTGTTCGATATTGATCAGCGACAGGCGCAACTTCTGGCTCATCAACAACGCCATGTCGCGCCAATACGCTGGGCTTTGGTCAAGAATCTCGAGCATCGCCGATTGCGGTACCTGCAACAGCGTGCACGGCCCAACCGACAAGGCGTCGTGGGTACGCGGCAAACCGTCGAACAGGCAGATCTCGCCGAACCAGTAAGGCGTTTCAACCAGGCTCAGAATAGCTTCCTTGCCCTGCGCATTGACCGCACTGACCCGCACCGCCCCCTCCAATACCGCATACACCCCACAGGGCGGATCACCGCGCCGGAACAGGTACTGCCCCGCCGTCAGCTGACGCAGCCGAGCCGCCGCCAGCAAACTATCCTGTAGCGGTACAGGCAGGTGGCTGAACCACTGGCCGGTCGCCAATCGGGCATGCCAGGTTGCCGCAATCATGAGAACTCCAGAGATTGTCGCCCAGTTGACAGTCAGTCGCTGGCTGACGGGAGATGATCAAACATCCTACAGGAGGAATAACAATGAAAAGCCTCATCGATCACCTGAGTCAATACGCTGCCTACCACCGCGACCCGCGCAATATCGCCAGCCACTTTGTCGGCATCCCGCTGATCGTGGTGGCGGTTGCGGTGTTGTTGTCACGCCCGGAATGGGCCGTCGCTGGCCTATGGATCTCACCCGCCGTGATTGTCGCGCTGTTGGCGGCGTGGTTTTACCTGCGCCTGGAATTGGCCCTGGGTCTGCTGATGACAGTGCTGATGGGCCTGTCGGTGTGGGCCGGCCATGTACTGGCGGCGCAGAGCACGCTGGTGTGGCTCAGCAGCGGCATCGGCCTGTTCGTGGTGGGTTGGGTGATTCAGTTTGTCGGGCATTACTACGAAGGCAGGAAGCCGGCGTTTGTGGATGACGTCTCGGGATTGATCGTGGGGCCATTGTTCGTGGTGGCCGAACTGGCATTCCTGTTGGGGTTGCGGCATGACCTCAAGCAGCAGATCGAGGAGCGCTCGGGGCCGGTGGTTCGACGCGATCTGAAGCCGAGAGAGGCCTAAATGTGGGAGGGGGCTTGCCCCCGATGGCGGTGTTTCAGTGACATGTTTATCAACTGACCCACTGCTATCGGGGGCAAGCCCCCTCCCACATTGGCACCGTTTTCACAGTGCGGGATTATCAGGCTTTCTGCCAGACCTTGGGTTTGAAGAACAGCGTCTCGCCGCGCGCCAGGCCGGTCAGGCTGTCGTGGTCTTTCACCACTTCAGCTTCGATCAGCTCGCTCTGGCCTTCCACTTTCAACGTCACACGGGTAGTCGCGCCGAGTGGGCGAATATCACGCACTTCCGCCGCGTGATGGTCTTCCAGCTCATGCCGCGACAGCGACACTTCGTGGGGACGGAACAGCACGTGTTTGTCTTCACCCAGGTGCAGGCGGTTCGAATCACCCAGGAAGTGATAAACGAAATCGCTCGCCGGGTTTTCGTAGACGTCACCCGGTGAGCCGATCTGCTCGATCACACCCTTGTTCATCACCACGATGCGGTCGGCGACTTCCATGGCCTCTTCCTGGTCGTGGGTCACGAACACCGACGTCAGGTTGATGTCTTCGTGCAGGCGCGCCAGCCAGCGACGCAACTCTTTACGCACCTTGGCGTCGAGGGCGCCGAAGGGTTCATCCAGCAGCAACACTTTCGGCTCCACCGCCAGGGCGCGGGCCAGGGCGATACGTTGGCGCTGGCCACCGGAGAGCTGCTCCGGGTAGCGATCCGACAACCAATCCAGTTGCACCATGTTCAGCAATTCGTGGACCTTGACCGCGATCTGGCTTTCGCTCGGGCGCTGGTTCTTCGGCTTCATGCGCAGGCCGAACGCCACGTTGTCGAACACGGTCATGTGACGGAACAACGCATAGTGCTGGAACACGAAGCCGACGTTGCGATCGCGCACGTCGTGGCCGGACACGTCCTCACCGTGGAACACGATGCTGCCGTCATCCGGGGTTTCCAGGCCGGCGATGATGCGCAGCAAGGTGGTCTTGCCGCAGCCGGACGGGCCGAGCAAGGCCACCAGCTCGCCACTCTGGATGTCCAGGTTGATGCTGTTCAGGGCCTTGAAGGCATTGAAGTTCTTGCTGACATTACGGACTTCGATCGACATGACTTATTCCTCAGCCGCACCGGCGCGCAGGCGGTTAATACGGTTCTCGCTCCACTGCTTGAGCAGCAGGATGAAGAGCGCCAGGATCAGCAGCAGACTCGCCACCGCAAACGCGGCAACGTGGTTGTATTCGTTGTAGAGAATCTCGACGTGCAGCGGCAGGGTGTTGGTCACGCCGCGAATGTGGCCGGACACCACCGACACCGCGCCGAACTCCCCCATGGCCCGTGCGGTACACAGCACCACGCCGTAGATCAGTCCCCATTTGATATTCGGCACGGTCACATGCCAGAACATCTGCCAACCATTGGCACCGAGCAGGCGTGCGGCCTCTTCTTCCTGGGTGCCCTGTTCCTGCATCAGCGGGATCAGTTCACGGGCCACGAAAGGCACGGTGACGAAGATGGTCGCCAGCACGATGCCGGGCAAGGCGAACACGATCTGGATGTCGTGGTCCTGCAACCACGGGCCAAAGAAGCCCTGGGCGCCGAACATCAACACATAGACCAGGCCGGCGATCACCGGCGATACCGAGAACGGCAGGTCGATCAGCGTCACCAGGATGCTCTTGCCACGGAACGAGTACTTGCTCACGCACCACGCGGCGCTGACGCCGAACACCAGGTTGAGCGGCACCGAGATCACCACGGCGATCACCGTGAGTTTCAGCGCCGACAGCGCGTCCGGTTCGAGGATCGCGGTGAAGAATGCGCCGAGGCCGTTCTTCAGGCCCTGGGTCACCACGATAAACAGCGGCAACAACAGGAACAGGGCGAACACCAGCCAGCCAAGGCCGATCAGGATGCGTCGCGACGCGGCGCTGCCACGGCGGGCAGCGTTGGCCGAGGACGCGGCGGAAATAGACGATTGGGACATGTTCCGCGCCTCCTTATGGACGTTCGATGCGCCGCTGCAACAGGTTGATCAGCAGCAGCAGGACAAAGGAAACCACCAGCATCAATACGCCAATGGATGTGGCGCCGCGGTAGTCGTACTGGTCGAGCTTGACCATGATCAGCAACGGCAGGATCTCGGTTTTCATCGGCATGTTGCCGGCAATGAAAATCACCGAACCGTACTCACCGACACCACGGGCAAACGCCAACGCGAAACCGGTCAACCAGGCGGGCAGGAGCGCCGGCACCAGGATGTGACGGAACACCTGCAACGGCTTGGCGCCCAGGCAGGCGGCGGCTTCTTCGACTTCCCGGGGGATATCGGCCAACACCGGCTGCACCGTGCGCACCACGAACGGCAGGGTGACGAAGGTCAGCGCCAGGGTGATACCCAGCGGGGTGTAGGCGATCTTGAAGCCCAGGTCGGCGGCGAACTGGCCGACCAGGCCGTTAGGCGTGTACAGCGCGGTCAGTGCGATGCCGGCAACAGCGGTGGGTAACGCGAACGGCAAGTCGATCATCGCATCGATGACCTTGCGGCCGGGGAAGGTGTAGCGCACCAGCACCCAGGCCAGCAGCGTGCCGATCACGCCATTGATCAACGCTGCGTACAGCGCGGTGCTGAAGCTCAGTTGCAACGCCGCCAGCACACGCGGTGCGGAGATGATGTTCCAGAACTGATCCCAGGTGAGTTGAGCGGCGTGTACAAACATCGCCGCCAGGGGGATGAGTACGATCAGGCTGAGGTACACCACGGTGTAGCCCAGCGTCAGCCCGAAGCCGGGTATGACGGGGGAGATACGACGCGACATAAGAGTCCTTGGTCAAAGGGTAGAAACCACTGTAGGAGCGCGCTTTTCTGTGGGAGCCGGGCTTGCCCGCGATGCAGGCACCACGGTGTATCAGTCACACCGCAGTGATGCTATCGCAGGCAAGCCAGCTCCCACAGAAAAGCGAGCCCCTACAGGTATTTTGGCTTACTGCGCCGTGTAGATCTGGTCGAACACGCCACCGTCGTTGAAGAATTTCGGCTGGGCAGTTTTCCAGCCGCCGAAGTCTTTGTCGATAGTCACCAGGTCCAGTTTCGGGAACTGCTGGGCGTATTTGGCGGCCACTTTTGCATCGCGTGGGCGGTAAAAGTTCTTCGCCGCAATCTCCTGGCCGGCCGGGCTGTACAGGTGTTTCAGGTATTCAGTGGCGATTTCGGTGTTGCCCTTTTTCTCGGCGTTCTTGTCGACCACGGCAACCGGTGGTTCGGCGAGGATGGACAGGGACGGCACGACGATGTCGAACTTGTCGGCGCCACCGTCTTCCTTCAGTGCCAGGAACGCCTCGTTTTCCCAGGCCAGCAACACGTCACCCTGACCGTTGTTGACGAAGGTGATGGTCGAGCCGCGAGCACCGGTGTCCAGCACCGGCACGTGCTTGAACAGCTCCTTCACGTATTCCTGGGCCTTGGCTTCGCTGCCGCCGGCCTTGAGGCCATAGGCCCAGGCGGCGAGGAAGTTCCAGCGGGCGCCGCCGGAGGTTTTCGGGTTCGGGGTGATCACGGACACGTCTTTCTTGATCAGGTCGCCCCAATCCTTGATGCCTTTTGGGTTGCCCTTGCGCACCAGGAACACGATGGTCGAGGTGTACGGGGTGCTGGCGTCCGGCAGGCGGGTCTGCCAGTTTTCCGGGAGGGTCTTGCCCAGCTTGGCGATTTCGTCGATATCACCGGCCAGGGCCAGGGTGACCACGTCGGCGCGCAAGCCATCGATCACGGCACGGCCCTGCTTGCCCGAACCACCGTGGGATTGCTGGATCTTGACGTTGTCACCCGGGTGGGCCTGTTTCCAGTGGTTGGTGAACTCAGCGTTGTAGTCCTGGTACAGCTCACGGGTAGGGTCGTACGAGACGTTGAGCAACTCGTAGTCCTTGGCAACCGCGGAACCTGCAAACACGGCGCTGGCCAGGGCGGCCAGGGCGTAACGGCGAATCGACGACATAGAAGCTCCTGAAATTCTTTGGGTGTTGGCTTTTTTTATAGTTGCGGGTCTATCGCCGTTCTTGCTCAGCTCGGTTTGTTACCCGGGTTCTGCAGGCGGAATTTTTCCTTGCGTTCAATCTGTACCACTTGGGCGTTGTGCACGGTGATTTCCACCGCGCCAAACCGCAGATCGCGCAAGGCGCTCTGGATCTCACGCAAAATGGCTGCTTCGTCCTGGCCGTCGACGCTACGTAGAGATGCGCTCATGGTCTCGCTCCTGAAATGAATAGTGCCTGGCAGTGGCGGCACTGCTTGCGGCGTGAGGGCGATAGTAGATAAGCGCGGATATTCTTAAAAATACTATTTAAGAATGTTTATATAACCAGAAAGAATTTTCTGGTGGGACGTGGGGTTGCGTGCGGGTTTGGTGCCCAAGTACGTAAATAAAGCCTAGAGAAGATCCAAATGTGGGAGCGGGCTTGCCCGCGAAAGCGGTGTGTCAGCTAAAAATGTGTTAACTGATGCACCGCATTCGCGGGCAAGCCCGCTCCCACCTTTTGACTGCATTTCAAGTCTGGATTGGGGGGGCCCGGTTCCAGTCGATTTCATGAGCAGGCACCGGCCGGCCAAACCAATACCCCTGCCCCATATCGCACTGCTGATCCAGCAGAAACCGCGCCTGTTCAACCTGCTCGATTCCCTCTGCATGCACCTGCATGCCCATGCTTTTCGCCAGGGCGATTACCACGCGCACGATCGCTGCATCGTCCTCGTCCCATGGCAAACCGGCAACGAAGCCCTGATCGATCTTGAGCTTCTGCACCGGCAAGCGCTTGAGGCGCAACAGCGACGAATAACCGGTCCCAAAATCATCGATTGCCAGGCGCAAACCCAGCTCGCGCAGGCGATGCAGTTGTTCCAGGGCCATTTCAGGGTCATCCATCACCGCGCTTTCGGTGACTTCCAGTTCCAGGCAGGCAGGATCCAGACCCGTGTCGTGCAGCACCTGTGCGACCTGCTCGTACAACTCGCGCCGGGCAAACAGGCGGCTGGAGACGTTGATGGCGATAAAACTCAGCGGCACCTCATCGGCCAGCCATTGGCACATCTGCCGACAGGCCTTGTCCATCACCCAGGCGTCGATATCGGCAATCAACCCGGTGCGCTCGGCAATCGGGATGAACTCGCCCGGCGGCACCAGACCGCGCTCCGGGTGCTGCCAGCGCACCAGCGCTTCGACGCCGATCAGGCGGCTGCCCTGCAGGTCGTGCACCGGCTGGTAGTAGACGCACAGCTCTTGCTGTTCAAGGGCACGGCGCAGCTCACTGGCGATCTCCACCCGGTTCTGCGCATGGGCGGTCAGTTCTTCGGTGTACAAGGCATAGCTTTCGCGGCCGGCACTCTTGGCCTTGAACAGCGCGGAATCGGCGTTGCGCAACAGCTGTTCGGCGCTCAGGGCGTCGTTGGGGAACAGGCTGATGCCAATGCTGGCGCTGATAAACAGCTGATGGCCGTCGAAGATGAACGGTTGCTTCATCGCATCCAGCATGCGTTGCGCCAAACTGGCCGCTTGCGCCACCTGTGGACAACTTTCCACCAGCACGGCGAACTCATCCCCACCCAGCCGCGCCAGGGTCACGCCTGGGCCGAACAGCGCCTTGAGCCGTTCGCCGACCAGCTTGAGCAACTGGTCGCCAATGTTATGGCCCAGGCTGTCATTGATGATCTTGAAGTGGTCCAGGTCCAGCAACAGCAAGGCGCAACCACGCTTGTGGATTTGTGCCGAAGCCAGCGCCTGTTCGGCACGGTCGGTGAACAGCAGGCGGTTGGGCAGGTCGGTCAGCGGGTCGTGATGGGCGAGGTGAGCCAACTCGTGCTCGGAGTCCTTGATGGCGCTGATATCGGAAAATACCGCGACGTAATGGCTGACGTGGCCCTGGTCATCGTGGATCACACGAATGGTTTGCCACTGGGGGTAAATTTCGCCGCTTTTGCGCCGGTTCCAGATTTCACCGCTCCATTCGCCGGTGCGCTCCAGGCTCTGGAACATCTGCTGGTAGAAATGCGACGAATGGCGCCCGGACTTGAACAGGCTGGGCTGCTGGCCCATGACGTCTTCGCGGCTGTAGCCGGTGATCGCCATGAAGGCCCGGTTCACATGCACGATCAGCCCCTGCGCGTCGGTGACCAGCACGCCTTCGCGGGTGCAGTCGAACACGGCGGCGGCCTGGCGCAGGCGTTCGCGGTTTTCCTTCAACGGTTGCTGAAGCTGGCTGGCACGCGCAAATCGGGCGCACATCAGGTAAATCGCCAAGGCGCTGAAGGCCACCCACACATAGCCACGCACTTGCAGCCAGCGTCCCAACTCCCACGGTTCATCGAGAAAGCTGATCAATAAGTGGTTGCTGAGCTGGAGCCACGCAATGGAAACCAGCAGGTATACCAGCCCCACACGCAGGGCACCTCGGTATGAAAACGGCATATGTTCAGTAATCCTTACCAAAAAAACAGAATCGCCCTACAAAGGCTGCGGATTATAGAATAAGAAACATCCAGTCACTCCTATCTGAAAGGGCGGCTGGTTTTCTCTGTAGGCTTAGTGATAATGCGTGAGCTGTTCTTTTCTTTATCTGAGGGCCATACAGCCTATGTGGTACAACGGTTTTCTTGACCTGTCAGCCTGGCAACTGGTGGCAGTCACGCTGTTGATGACCCACGTGACCATTGTTGGGGTCACGGTCTATCTGCACCGTTATTCAGCCCATCGCTCCCTGGAGCTCAATGCCGGCCTGAAACATTTCTTCCGCTTCTGGCTGTGGCTGACCACGGCGCAGAACACCCGCGAGTGGACTGCCATCCACCGCAAGCACCACGCCAAATGCGAAACCGTCGACGACCCGCACAGCCCGGTCATCAAGGGCCTGTCCACCGTGTTGCGCAAAGGCGCCGAGCTGTACCGCGCCGAGGCCGAAAACCCAGAGACCCTGCGTATCTACGGCAAGAACTGCCCGGACGACTGGATCGAACGCAAGCTCTACACCCCCTACCCGCTGCTGGGCGTGGCGATCATGGGGGTGATCGACCTGCTGCTGTTCGGCACCATCGGCATCACCATCTGGGCGATCCAGATGATGTGGATTCCCTTCTGGGCCGCCGGCGTGATCAACGGCCTGGGGCATGCCGTGGGCTATCGCAACTTCGAATGCCGTGACGCGGCCACCAACCTGGTGCCGTGGGGCATCATCGTCGGCGGCGAGGAGCTGCATAACAATCACCATACCTACCCCAACTCCGCCAAACTGTCGGTGAAGAAGTGGGAGTTCGACCTGGGCTGGGCGTGGATCAAGGTGTTCAGCTTCCTGCGCCTGGCCAAGGTGCAGCGTGTCGCCCCCATCGCCCACCGCGTGGAAGGCAAGGGCCACCTGGACATGGATACCGCCATGGCGATCCTCAACAATCGTTTCCAGATCATGGCCCAGTACCGCAAGTTGGTGATCGGCCCGCTGGTCAAGCAGGAGCTGGAAAAGGTCGATCACTCGGTGCGCCATCAATTCCACCGCGCCAAGCGCCTGCTGTCGCGGGAAACCAGCTTGCTGGATGACCGCCATCACGTGCGCATCCAGAGCATGCTTGAACACAGCCATGCACTGAAAGTGATCTACGAAAAGCGCCTGGCGCTGCAGCAGATCTGGCTCAAGACCAGCTCCAATGGCCACGATATGCTGGCGGCCATCAAGGAATGGGTGCATGAAGCCGAGGCCAGCGGCATCCAGTCCCTGCGGGATTTTGCGCACCAATTGAAGACTTATTCGCTGCGTCCTGCGGCAGTCTGATGCTGCGGTGGGAGGGCTTGCCCTCCCACCTATCGGCTTTTTGGCGTCATTTACCGGGCACCGGCAATCGGTCCTGTTGACGGAACTTCACTGCAATTCGCCTCTCTCAATGAACACTTCGCCATCATGGTGGCCCCTTGTAGTGACCGCTGCTCCTGTTTGCGGCGCGCCCAGAGAGAGTTGTGCCGATGGTTCACGAAAAGTCCTCCTTAATCGACGCGCCTGCAGCTGAGCATCCCCGCCCAGCGGCGGCGGCGACCCTGCTGGCGCTGGTGCATGCCCAGGGCGAAGTCGAGCGACTGAGCGAACGTGAGCAATTGCTGAGCTCAATGCTGGTCAGCGTGAATGCTGTGCTGTGGGCCATCGATTGGGAAACCCGCCGCGTGCTGTATGTGAGCCCCGCCTACGAACGCGTCTTCGGGCGCTCTGCCGGCCTGCTGCTGGCCGACCACCGGGAATGGCGCAACAGTATCCACCCCGAAGACCTCGACTACGCCGAACACAGCCTGGCCCGCGTGCTGGAACAGGGCGCCGTGGAAGACCGCGAGTACCGCATCATCACCGCCGACGGGCAGATTCGCTGGTTGAGCGACAAGTGCTACATCAACCAGCAGGTCGAGCCCGGCGAGCCACTGATCGTGGTGGGCATGGCCGAAGACATCACCGAAAAGAAACAGATGGAGCTGGAGCTGCACCGCCTCGCCACCACCGACGTGCTGACCCAAAGCAGCAACCGCCGGCACTTCTTCGAATGCGCCAACCAGGCCTTCGACAGTGCCTGCGCACAAGGTGCCCCGCTGGCCTTTTTGCTGCTGGATATCGATGACTTCAAGGACATCAACGACAGCTACGGCCATCTGGAGGGCGACCAGGTACTGCGGCGTATCGCCGAGAGCGGTCGAGGGGTGCTGCGCCGTGGCGACCTGTTCGGACGCATCGGTGGCGAAGAGTTCGCCGCCGTACTGCCTGGCTGTGCGCCGGAGATGGCGTTGCAGGTGGCCGAGCGCCTGGGCCGGGAGATCCAGGAGCTGAGCTTCAGCTACGAAGGCCAGGCTTTCAGCGTGACCATCAGCCAGGGCCTTGCCAGCCTCACCGAGCGCGACTCGACCCTGGACAGTCTGTTCGCCCGTGCCGATGCGGCCATGTACGAGGCCAAGCGCCTGGGCAAGAACCGTGTGATCGCGGGCTAGGAGTCGACACTGCTCAAATGTGGGAGGGGGCTTGCCCCCGATAGCAGGGGGTCAGCCAGCACATGGGTGACTGATACACTGCCATCGGAGGCGAGCCTCCTCCCACATTAGGATTTGCGTACTCGAGTCAGCTCCGAAAAGCCCAGCTTGAGCAATCGCGCCGTCTTGCCCGCCGCCAGCTCTTCCAAACCTTCATGTTCAGTCAAACGCGCCATCTGCGCCGCCAGGTTCACCACCAGCGCATCCCGCGCATACACACCGCCCTCCAGCGAGTAGATCGCCGCAATCAACTGGCGCAGCTCCAGCGGCAAACGCCAACGCGCGCGCAGTGCCGAGCCGTAGGCGGCGCCAAAGGTGTAGAGGGATTCGCCAATCGCTTCGTCATCCAGCTCGCCGCCACCCTGGCGCCAGTCCTCCAGGCGGCGTAACAGCGCCAGGTCGCCCAGCCGATGGAGGATACCCGCGCTGTAGCAGCGCTCGTGATCCAGCTCCAGCATGCGGGCCAGGCGCAGGGCGTAGTCAGCGGTGTCCTGGGATAATTGCCAGTGCCGCTCGGCGTAGGCGACCAGCGCCGGGTCGCTCAGTACCACGTTGTGCTTGAGCGCCAGCCCGAGGATCAGGTTCATGCTTTGCCCCGGCACCAGCTTGTGCAGGGCGCCGGGCAGGGTCTGCACCGGTGCGCCGTGATGGCCTGCACTGTTGGCAGCGGCGATGAGCACGGCGGTGATTTGCGGGTCCATGCGCACCTGGTCTTCCAGATGCTTGAGGTCAAGGCTTTCCGGCCCGAGGCTGTGTTGCACGGCGGCTTTCACATCGACCCGCAAGGGCGCGCCATCGCACACTTCGCGGCGCCGCTCGAGGAACACTGGCAAGGTCATGCCGGGCGCCAGCGGTGGGATCTCGCAGTACACCGTTTCGCCTTCGTTGAGCAGCAGGTCCTGCAGGCGCTGGGTCAGGCCTTCCATGTTCAAGGGTTTGGTCAGGTACGCCGTGGGCGCCAGGGGCAAGGCTTCGCGCACGCTGGCGCTGTCATTGCGACTGCTCAGCAGAATGAACGGCAGAAGCGGCGAGCGGCGCTTATGGCGCACACTGCGCAGCAGGCTCAGGCCATCGATGCCGGGCAACTCCCAATCGGCCAGGATCAGGTCATAGGCCTTATCTCGCAGCAGGGTCGCCGCTTGCTGCCCGTCCGCACACACATCCAGCCGCGCATCGCAGCGCACATTCAACAGCACTTGCTTGAGCAGGTCCCGCGACCAAGGGTCCGCCTCGGCAATCAACACGCGGGGTACAGCGGGTAAATCAACAGCAGTCATCCAGCACGCTCCATCGGCAATGCTTGCAACCTTAGTCAATGGAGCCGCCTACGTACAATGAACACGACCTGAATGTGCGGCAATGGGCGTAAAAAAACCCGCCGAAGCGGGTTTTTTCTGTCGAACAGGTCAACTTTCTCTTACAGCTCGGAGAAGCACTCTTCGATGATCGCCAGGCCTTTGTCCAACTGTTCGTCCGGCGAAGTCAGCGGGACCAGTACGCGCAACACGTTGCCGTAGGTGCCGCAGCTCAGCAGGATCAGACCCTTGTCACGCGCCTTGGCCACCACGGAAGCAACAGCCGCCGCATTTGGCTTGTGGGTGTCGCCGTCATCGAACAGCTCGACCGCGATCATCGCGCCCAGGGCACGTACTTCGCCGATCACCGGGTACTTGGCCTGGATGGCTTTGAGACCGGTCACCAGACGCTCGCCAACTGCCTTGCAGCGGTCCAGCAGGTGCTCTTCTTCGAACACTTCCATCACCGCCAGCGCAGCTGCGCAAGCGATCGGGCTACCGGCGTAGGTGCCGCCCAGGCCGCCTGGCGCGATGGCGTCCATGTATTCGGCCTTGCCGCACACACCGGCCAGCGGGAAGCCGCCGGCGATGGATTTGGCAAAGGTGGTCAGGTCGGCGGCAACGCCCATCTGTTCCATGGCGAAGAAAGTACCGGTACGGCCGGCGCCGGTTTGCACTTCGTCGGCGATCAGCAGGATGCCGTGCTTGTCGCACAGTTCGCGCAGGCGCTTCATGAAGGATTTCGGCGCGACGTAGAAACCGCCTTCGCCCTGCACCGGCTCGATGATGATGGCAGCGATATCACGCGGCTCGGCATCGTTCTTGAAGATGCGTTCGATGCTGGCGATGGCGTCGTCGTCGCTCACACCATGCAATTCGTTCGGGAACAGAGCGCGGAACACGCCGCCTGGCATCAGGCCCATGCCGGCCGAGTAAGGCACGACTTTACCGGTGAGCCCCAGGGTCATCATGGTGCGGCCGTGGTAGGCGCCGGTGAAGGCGATCACGCCGGCACGGCCCGTGGCGGCGCGGGCGATTTTCACGGCGTTTTCCACAGCTTCGGAACCGGTGGTGACCAGCAGGGTTTTCTTGGCGAAATCGCCTGGGACCCTGGCGTTCACTTTCTCGCACAGTTCCACGTAAGGCTCATAGGCCAATACCTGGAAGCAGGTGTGAGTCAGCTTGTTCAGTTGCTCGGTCACAGCGGCGATGATCTTCGGGTGCACGTGGCCGGTGTTCAGCACGGCGATACCGCCGGCGAAATCGATGAACTCGCGACCTTCAACGTCGGTCACGGTGGCGTTCTTCGCGGATTCGGCGAAGATCGGGTGAATCTGGCCAACACCGCGCGGTACAGCGGCTTCGCGGCGTTTCATCAGGGATGCGTTGGTCTTGCTCATAAAGTCCTCATTCGCCACTCATCGGGTGGCGTGGTCCAAGGAATACGTGGCGGGGAGGCAACTACGGCAGCATGCGATGATCGACTGCCACAGCTTTCCCGGCCACTACGAATTACGCGATGGAACACGCAAAGGGTCAGCGCTCTCGTGCCCTTTGCGTTTGCTGCAATCTCTTGCCGGGTCAGATGCCCAGGCAGAGGTATTTGATTTCCAGGTAATCCTCGATCCCGTACTTGGAGCCTTCACGGCCCAGGCCCGAGGCCTTGATGCCGCCGAACGGCGCCACTTCGTTGGAGATCAACCCGGTGTTGACGCCAACCATGCCGTATTCCAGGGCTTCAGCCACACGGAACACACGGCCCAGGTCGCGGGCATAGAAGTAGGACGCCAGGCCGAACTCGGTGTCGTTGGACATCGCGATCACTTCGGCTTCGTCTTTGAAGCGGAACAGCGGCGCCAGTGGGCCGAAGGTTTCTTCCTTCGCCACGGCAGCGTTTTTCGGCACGTCGACCAGGATGGTCGGCTCGAAGAAGTTGCCTTCCATCACTTTGCCACCGGCCAGCAGCTTGGCGCCTTTGCTCAGGGCGTCAGCGATGTGTTCCTGCACCTTGGCCACGGCTTTCTCGTCGATCAGCGGGCCAGTGGTGGTGCCTTCTTCCAGACCGTTGCCGATCTTCAATTTGGCCACCGCCACTTTCAGCTTCTCGGCGAACGCGTCGTACACCGAGTCCTGGATGTACAGGCGGTTGGCGCAGACGCAGGTCTGGCCGTTGTTGCGGTACTTGGAGATGATCGCGCCTTCGACGGCCTTATCCAGATCGGCGTCGTCGAACACGATGAACGGGGCGTTACCGCCCAATTCCAGGGAAACTTTCTTGATGTCCTTGGCGCATTCGGCCATCAACTGGCGACCGATTTCGGTCGAGCCGGTGAAGGACAATTTACGCACGATCGGGTTGCTGGTCAGCTCACCGCCGATGTCGCCGGCACTGCCGGTGACCACGCTCAACACGCCTTTCGGGATACCGGCACGGTGCGCCAGTTCAACCAGGGCCAGGGCCGAGAACGGGGTTTGCGAAGCAGGCTTGATCACCATGGTGCAACCGGCGGCCAGGGCCGGGCCGGCTTTACGGGTGATCATCGCGGCCGGGAAGTTCCACGGGGTGATCGCGGCGGTCACGCCGATCGGCTGCTTGATCACGATCAGGCGCTTGTCCGGCTGGTGGCCCGGGATCACATCGCCGTAGATGCGCTTGGCTTCTTCGGCGAACCACTCGATAAAGGAGGCGGCGTAGACGATTTCACCCTTGGCTTCGGCCAGTGGCTTGCCTTGCTCGAGGGTCATCAGGCGACCGAGGTCTTCCTGGTTTTCGATCAGCAGTTCGAACCAACGGCGCAGCTTATTCGCGCGCTCCTTGGCGGTCAGTGCACGCCAGGCCGGCAGCGCCTTGTCGGCGGCTTCGATGGCGCGGCGGGTTTCAGCGGCGCCCATCTTCGGCACGGTGCCAAGAATCTCGCCCGTGGCCGGGTTGTTGACCTTGATGGTCTGACCGTTGTCCGCATCGACCCAAGCGCCATCGATAAAGGCTTGCTGGCGGAACAACTGGGTATCTTTGAGCTGCATGTCGGGTTTCCTTAACAGCACCGCGCGCACGCGGAGCGAATTAGAGTTGTTGAAAGGCGCCTTGTGGGCTGCCGTCAGGGAAATCAGCCCCAGCACGCGGGATAGCGTGAATAGCGCGCGGGAGACAGAGCGTTTGAAATCTCAAACGAATCCTAGGATCAATGGGGGTACAGGGCAATAGTCTGTTCGAAAAAAAGAACGAAAACGGCGCTTTTAGTCGATCTTTCTGATCAGCGTCGTTGGCCCGGATTCTGCCCTTCCGATGGGTGGCGCCCGGCCTAGGGCCTTTATGCAGCGAATTCCTACGCTTGAACGCCCAAAGACCAGCATGGACGCCCAAGGTCGACATGGGTATGATGTCGCCCGCACAAGCATCCGTAGCTCAGCTGGATAGAGTACTGCCCTCCGAAGGCAGGGGTCGTGGGTTCGAATCCCGCCGGGTGCACCATATAGCAGTCTCGGGCTGTCTCGGACAGTCTACGAAACACCCAAGAAGCCCGCCCCGTGCGGGCTTTCTTGTTTCTGGCTATCCATCCCTGTCTACCCCTATAACTTCCCGCCGTGTATGCCCACGTGTATGCTTTCAGATTCCTATAACTGGAGGCATACAGGAAGTGAAGCGCTCTGAAATCAAACGTCGCCCCTTAGCAGACACCACGCTCGCAGGCCTGGAGCCCGAGCACGCTACGTATCGGGAGCAGGACGGGAATGGTCTGTACTTTCGGGTAAAACCTAACGGTCAAAAATCGTGGGAGCTGCGATACAAAAAGCCAGACGGAAAATGGTCTTGGCTGGGCCTCGGCGGCTACCCGGAAATCAGTGGCTCATTAGCTAGACAGAAAGCAGCTCAGCTGCGAGATGATGCATCGACTGGCAAAAATCCTTTGGTGAGTAAGCAAGCTCGCAAGGTTGCAGACCAGGTTGCTGCCAACAACACCTTTGAAGCGCTAGGCCGCGAGTGGTTTGAGGCCAGACGCACAAGCTGGGAATCAGGTACGTCTCGACGAGTGCTTGGCGCACTTGAGCTTCACGTGTTCCCCGTCTTCGGCAAACGCGTGTACACAGAAATATTGCCCCTGGAATGGATGGAGTTTCTACGCGGCATGGAGCAGAAGGGGATTATTGAACAAATGGGCCGAGTTCGTGCCTTTTGCAAAGAGATCTATGACCTGGCCCGCGTAACAGGACGAGCCGTCCACAACCCTCTTGAAGGTCTCAGCAAATTCCTGCAATCACGCAGCGCTGAAAACTATGCACACGTTTCGATGGAAGAACTGCCTGCGCTACTTCGAGCGATCAACTCCTACCCTCACGCAAAGGACGTTCGTATTGGGCTTCGCTTGCTTTCCTTATTAGCATCGCGCCCGAGCGAGATCCGCGAAGCACGCTGGTCAGAAATCGACCTCTCCAAAAAGCTATGGACGATCCCAGCCGAGCGAATGAAACGTCGTCGCGAACATGTGGTGCCTCTCTCTCGACAGGCAATTGAAGCGCTCACTGAGTTACGAACACTGACAGGTGCGTACCCTCTCCTATTTCCAGGCAGGAAAGACAGGACAATCCCCCGTAGCAATACAGTCTTTCTAATGGCGCTCCGCAGACTGGGATATGGCGGTCGGCAAACAGGTCACGGCTTTCGTCACATCGCGAGCACCATACTCAATGAGCAGGGTTTCGATGAAAATCACATTGAGGCCCAGCTCTCTCACGCAAAGGAAGGAATAGCAGGGGTGTACAACAAGGCGGTTTACCTGCCTCAGCGCAGAGTGATGATGCAGTGGTACGCAGATCATCTAGATGAGCTAGTAGATGGCAACATTATTCAGGGACAGTTTGGCAAGGCGGGTTGAATACGCCAACCGCACCCCCATCAAAAATCGGTGTTACTGGTGTTACGCACGTTACACACCCTACCAAATAATTGATTTTATTGAATATTTCTTGCGTAACACGTATTAAAAGAGATCCGTACACCATGTGTTACGCGTCAAAAGCGTGTTACGCCTAAGACGCCCAGAACCTCTGGCGGCCATCTCTTATTGGTCGCCCCACGCTGAGGAGGGGCCGCTGTTATCGGACTACGAGAAGGGGCTCAGGGGACTACCGTTCGTCGGGACTTAACTGGGTTTCATTTTTCACTTTCCGATTTTTAACTGTATGGAAAACCAGTAGGGCAAGGTAGGACAGCCTCGGAAAAAACTGAAACTTTGCTGCGATCTTGCTCACTTAAATTGTCTTATCCATAAAACCTGCGTCGAAAACTATAAAAATAAAACTTTTAAAAAATATAAAATCGTTTACATAGCTGGGGCCTGTACGAACTACGACAGGAAACGCGCTATGCAGCCTCACGACACTTCAGACCACTCCACTACCTCTCTCACCCCTGCTTGTTTGCTCACTACCGACCAAGTCGCTAATGCACTAGGTCTGTCCAGCCGAACGCTTGCCGCCTGGCGAAGTTCTCGCAGCAACTCACTTCCCTATATCAAAACCGGGTCTCGGGTTCGTTATCGCTCCCAAGACGTGGTCGCGTGGCTTGAAACCCAACTGCGCTCACCTGCAAAAACCGCTGGAGACAGGACCTGATGAGCGCCCCAAAGCAATCTGCAAAAGTTGTGGGGCTCGCCCCCTCCACTCCACGAGAAAGTCACCAAAAGGCCCCTAGCGGATCCGCATGCTTGCCGATCAGCGCGCCTCATACGGAAATGGGACAGTTCGATCCGGCCGCCACGCTGATACGCATCAATCAAGTCATAGCCCTAACAGGTATCGGCCGCGCAACGGTTTACAAACTTATGAGCCAGCCAGAGAGCGGCTTTCCGCAAGCGGTGAAGCTCACCGACAGCAATGCGCGTGGGGCTCCGGTCGCTTGGGTATTAGCCGAAATTTTGAATTGGACACGGGCGCGTATCGCAGCCCGCGACAGGGTGGCGGCATGAAAAATCGAGCCGCTAACAACGCCATTTTGCAGCCCTTTTCTGTACTCAGAACAGTCGGATTCTCATCACGCGGTATGCAGCGTTTTGAACGTTACCGCACAGAGCAAAAACGCCTGAACCGGGACGTGATGGTGATGCGATGGAGAGATGGCATCTGGTGCGCATTGTCAGTTCCCTGCCAAGCCCCGCAAGCAATCATCGTCGACGAAGGCCAACAAATCGACGCCTACGAAGATGCACGCGCCTGCCTCGAAGGCGACCTCTTGCCCTTTGTCTCCCTGCGCTGGGACGTCCATGCCTGAAACGAAAACGCCCCCGGCGGCAACCGGAGGCGTTGAGGTAAATCTACATGCCTGATCAATTTATGCCGCCTCGAAAAAATCCGCCAGTGATCTGCACAGTTGCACTTTCAAAAAACGGGCGCTACTCTCTGGGTGTCGCTGCAAATTCAGCGAACGGGTTTGGCGACCCGAGTACATACAGGCGCACAGGCGCCCCATACCGATTGCAGGCGCTTTTTTTGTGCCCGCATTCCTGCTTTATGGCGGCTGTGCGTGGGAGACCTTCGGGTCTGCCGGGGTCCTGTATGCCCGGTTCGCCAACCCGCGCACAGCTGCCACCCGAATTCGTTTGGCGACGATCAGTGGCAGCTCCTCACATACAGGAGCTTCACCAAATGCACGCCCTCAATCCGTCCAGAATTCGCGCCGCCGCTCATCGAGCAATGGCTCTCGCCGCTTTACACGCAAACTCCAGCCTCGCTACACGCCTTTCCCGTTACAACGCCCATATGTCCAAGGCTCGCGCCCTGGAAGCCGCAGGGGGTGCCCATTGAACATGCTCCCAGGCTTTGCACTGCCCGAGGATCTCCTCTGCGTCAGCCAGGACGCCGAAGCCGGTCTGCCTATCGACGCCATCACCTGTGCGCTCGACCGTGCCGACTCCGTTCTCATGCTGCTGGAGGACCACTTAGACGGGGATAAACCCCTGCTCTCCAACCGCGTGCTGTCGTCTGTTATTTGGGACGTGCGCGGCACTTTGGGCTTGATCAAAACACTCACCATGTACGGTGACGCATCTTCTGTGCCGATGAGCCAGAAAGGCGGTGCGCTATGACTCACTCCAGCACTCGTGGACGCTCCGAGTTTTCTCCTGCCAACGGTAACGGCCAAAACCTGTTTCGGGTGAATGCCGGTATCCCACTGGAGGACGCACTTGAAGCCGTCTCCCAAATTCTGCACCACGCCAATCAACTGATCCTTGACGCCGCCATCAGCGATGCGGGCGAGCGCTTTAGTTGGCCTGCGTTCTACCTCGGCGAGATGGCCAAGGCGCTAATCGACGACGTGAACGAGGCGTTGCTTGAGTCGAGGGCCGCCCTATGATTCAACGCACCGGCAACACCTCAAAACGCCCCAGCTTTGCCGACGTAAAAAGCGTTGCCCTGAAGCACATCGACCGTGTGCTTGCGCACTGGCTGCCGAACGGCAAACGCGTCGATGGTGGCAAGGAATACACAGCACCAAACCCGACGCGCACGGACAAACGCGCGGGCTCACTCAAGGTCAATTTGAGCAAAGGCACCTGGGCGGATTTTGCCACCGGCGATAAGGGCGGAGACCTGATCGATTTGGTGCGCTACATCGACGGCGGCACGGACGTTGAAGCCTGCAAAAAACTGGCGGATCTGCTCAACGTCTCCGCTGGTTCCGCGACCACCAGAAGCGCACCGGCCAAAAGCGCAACGCCGGAGTGGATCGCGATTCAACCGATCCCGGCCGAGGCCATGAACAAGTGTCCAACCAAACATCGGCAACACGGTGTTCCGTCCAAAGTGTGGATCTATCGCGATGCTCAGGGCCAACCGGTCATGGCGCTGTATCGCTTCGACCTGAGTCCCGATGAAGACGGCAAGCCGCGAAAGGTTTTCGCACCGTTGACCTGGTGCAAGCACTCCGATGGACAAACCACGCAATGGCGCTGGCAAGGATTGCTGGAGCCTCGGCCACTGCTGCGCCTGGATGAGCTGGCACAGCGGGCCGATGCGCCTGTAGTGCTGTGTGAAGGCGAAAAGGCTGCTGACGCCGCTGCTGAACTGATGCCGGACTACGTCGTCACCTGCTGGCCGAACGGCTCCAACTCTTGGCACAAGGCCGACCTGACGCCACTCAAAGGGCGCACTGTGGTGCTGTGGCCGGATAACGATGCCAGCGGTAAGACCTGCATGGACGCCATCGAGCTCAAGCTGATTGAGCTGGGCGCCGCTTCAGTGCAACGAGTCTCGCTCGACGTGTTCAAGCTCAAGCCCAGCAGCAAAGGTGGCAAGCCGACATTGATCAAGGGTGGCAAATGGGCGGATGGCGATGACGCAGCGGACGCGTTAGCCAAAGGTTGGACCGCTGGCCACGTGACCGAGCTGGTGCGTAACAGCGAGTTTTTCGGCACCGTCACTGAGCCCACTGAGCCCCAAGAACCGAAGGCTAAGGCACCTGCAAAACGTCCTGCGAAATCAAAAAATGACCTGTTGCCGGGCGGCTTTCGCCTGACCCCGGATGGGGTGTTTTATTCCGGTGATGATGGCGAGGCGCGCCCTGTGTGTTCGACTCTCGAAATCATCGCCCGCACTCGCGACGACAAGGGCCACAACTGGGGCTTGCTTGTTGAATTCGACGACCCAGACGGCGCCAAAAAACGCTGGAACATTCCGGCCCGAACCATGACCGGCGACTTCGGCAAAGACGTACTCGGCCCGCTGGTAGACATGGGCCTGCGCCTTGCCGGAAGCCGATCAGGGCGCAACGCACGCAATGACCTGCAGAGTTACCTTGGCGGCTTCGATAGCGCCCAGCGCGCACGCTTGGTGACGCGCTTGGGCTGGCACGACAATGCGTTTCTATTGCCCGAACAACAGATCGGCTCGCACGCCGAACACCTGCATTTTTATGAAGCCGGTGCTCAGTTGCCACCGATCAGCGAGGCGGGCTCTCTTGAGCAATGGCAGCAGCAAATCGGCGCGCTGTGCGTTGGTAATCACCGCTTGGCGTTTGTCGTCTCTGTGGCCTTTGCAGGGCCTCTGCTAAACCTGCTGGGGCATGAGTCAGGTGGTTTCCACCTGTATGGCGACAGCTCCGGGGGCAAGACCACTCACCTACAAGTCGCCGCCTCGGTTTATGGCGGGCCGCGCCTAGTGCGTTCGTGGCGCTCGACAGACAACGCCCTGGAGTCCATCGCCGCAGCCCACTCAGACGGTCTCTTGGTGCTAGATGAAATCGGCATGTGTGACCCACGCATTATTGGCGAGACGGTTTACATGCTCGGTAACGGCACCGGTAAGGCACGGGCGAATGATCGAGGACAGGCGGGCCGACAGGTGCAGGAGTGGCGCTTGCTGTTTCTCTCGACCGGCGAGAAGACATTGGCGCAGCACATGGCGGATGCAAACAAGGAGCTGAAAGCGGGCATGGAGGTGCGCATGCTTGCGGTGCCTGCGGATGCGAGCAAAGGCCTCGGCATGTTCGATGTGCTCAATGGCTTTGAGGATGCTGCTGCCCTCTCCGATGCGCTCAAGGCCCGTGTAGCCAAATACTACGGCACACCCCTCACCGCCTTCCTGCACGCACTGTGCGCGCCTGGAGAAATGCTCAGATGGTCGGTGATCGTTCGCCGAACGGTGGAACAGTTCATCACCCAAAACCTGCCCGCGTCGGCCAGTGGTCAGGCGCAACGTGCCGCCCTTCGCTTCGGCCTCGCCGCAGCGGCCGGAGAGTTGGCCACCGCCTTCGGCGTCACCGGCTGGCCGGACGGCACAGCCACGACCGCCGCACGTGTGTGTCTGCATGCGTGGCTAGCCGAGCGTGGCGGCGCCGGAAACTTCGAGGGCGATGCGATTTTGGCGCGGCTGAGACAGGTCATCGAGCGCTTTGGAGAAAGTCGCTTTACCCGCTGGGAATCTGCCGCCGCCAAGATCGATGAGCACGGCCCACGCACGATTGATCGGCTGGGCTTTCGCAAGACGATGGAACACGGCATGGGCGATGCCCTGCACACCACCAACACCTACTACGTGCTGCCGGAAGCCTGGAGGGCCGAGATCTTCAAGGGCATGAATATCAGTGCGGTGAACAAGGAGCTGCTGCAACGGGGTGTACTCGAGCCGGGAACCGACGCAAAGGCGTACAGCTTGATTCGCCTGCCCGGGTTAGGGCCCCAGCGCTGCTACGTGGTGAAGACCGTTCCAGGAACGGACGAAGGCGAGGCCAAGGCCGCCTGACGGCGAGCCTGCTGATCGAGGTAGCGCCGGCTCATTACCGGCCTTGCCAGCCATTCGACAACCATCCCTATTAACCGCAGTACCCAGAGACAATACAGATGAACACTATCCAAGAATTGAAAGACCGCCGCGACCAACTGACCCTCGAAGTGGAGAGCATTCAGCGCGACCTGGCGCCGTTCGAAGAAGCGCTGGAAAACCCGGAGGTTATCCAGCAAGGCCGTCAACGGGCAGTGCAAGATGAAATCAACGATCACAAAAGACGCATCGACTCACGAGATCATGAGATCTATCGCCTGAATCAAAAAATCGATCGCCTCGAGGCTCTGGCGAACCGTGAGAGCTTGGCTGCGGGTTACCTGAGCGGCATTGCGAACTGGAAAGCCGACGAGATGGAGCTTAACGAAAAGCGAAGCAGCATCGAGACCCGGTTGCAGCAAGTCCGCCAGAGCGATCAGGAAGACATGGCAAAGGCTCGACAAGCTGAAACGGACGCAGCCACCGCTTATGCGCAGGCTGTCGCCTGGGGTGATGTGGAAGGCGAGAAAGCCGCTAACGCCGAAGCTCAAAAGGCAGCAAAAAACCTTATGGCGGCGGTTGAGCATCACCGCCGCCAACAGTTGCTCATCACGGCGCTGGAGCAGGAGCTCGTGACGATTGATCAGCACATCACAGAGGCACAAAAAGAACGCGCCAAGATCGAAAACCAAGCGGCTCACCTGGCAAACACTGTGCTGGAAGAACAATGGAATGAGGTGGCGAAAGCACTGCTGGAGACCGGCAGCAAGCTGTGGGCTGCGCGAAGACTGATCAGTCAAGAGCCGGTTTCGCTGCTGAAGCTGCAAATCCCTGAGCAAGGTGAAAACTTCGGAAGCTGGACCTTCCGCGAGCTTGCAGAACGCTCACACCAACATAGCCTGCTTGAGCTGTTGGCGGCCTAACTCAAACCTTCCCCGAAGCAACCGGCGAGGGCCGGTTGATTCGGGCCTACCATAGGTCTAACAATGAACAAGACACTACAGAACAGTGCTCAAATGCCTGATTACCTAAAGGCCCGAAAGCTGCATTTGAACGGGATAATTGTCGGCATGGCTGGAATGAAAAAGCTCAACGCAAGAGCAAACAAAGACACCAAGGTTGAGACGCTCACGATTGATGCAATCAAGGCAGAGCTTGATTTCATAGACCTCCAGCTCAAAAGAAAGAGCGGTTGATGAAGAAGCGGAAGCTTAAGCAGCTTCTGCTTCGTTATATCCTCCCATTACAAGCAAGGCTCCAGATTTTTGGATTCGGACGTGTGGCGGCTTTGGGCTTATGATCGCTTTCGGCCGAGGCTGTGTAAAAACATTTTCGAGCGCTACAGGTACTCAAAATCGGACTGGAAATCGCGCATATGCGCTAAATTCACATCTGCTGACGTGCCGATAAATTTCAGATTTAACGTAGCCGCGAGCACCTCAATTTTGACGGAGCGTTTTTACACACTCTGAGCCAAAAAGGACTTTAAGGTCTAGCAGACGTACCTGTTGCCAGCGGTTAGTACAAACGCTAGTCTGAGCTGACCTTACCTTGTTGGTATATTTCTGCTGTTAGTATCTTTCAGTGCTTTAGGCCGACGTTTGTTCTAAGTGGACCTCAGTTTTTGAAGCTCGAACCGTCTGCCGGATAGACCCAGCAGGCATTCAGGGAAGGATAAAAATTAGAATGCAGCTTGACCCTGAAATCTCCGCGCAACAGCGCTACTGGTGGCGTATCGCTCTGGAGTTGCGGCTACGCCAAAGCAATAGCGGTGCGTTTCAGGACTTCTTTTCGCTTGTCATGGGACATCTGCACGGGGACGATTTCATCCGAGTGCGTCCTTTCGGCAAGCTTGGTGACCAAGGTTGTGATGGTTATCTTCATTCTACAGGGCAACTCTTTCAGTGCTATGGCGCACTGAACGGCGAAACCAAGCAAGTAGCGAAGTTAATCAATAAGATGAATGATGACTTCGCCACGGCGGCGGCAAAACTATGTGCCCTCATGCGCGAATGGCACATGGTCCATAATCTCGTTGACGGTATGCCCGTTCAGGCTGTCGCCAGCTTGAAAGCACTTGAGAAGGAAAATCCGACAATCAAGTTTGGCTTCATTGGTTATGAGGGGTTTGTAGATAGAGTCTTCAGTCTAAGCGCTGAACGAATAGCATCATTGCTGGGGCCTGCCGCCTCGGAGGATGACTCGAAGAGCATCGACATCACTACCCTTCGCAAGCTTGTGAACGATCTCGCTACAGTTGCAGATGGCCCTCAACTCGAAGCTCTCGATCTGCGGCCCGTACCGGTGAATAAGCTTGCCTACAACAACCTCCCAAACCATTGGAAAATGTTGATCGCTGGCGGATGGATGAATGCGCCCTTCGTTGAAACTTATTTTGAACGGCATCCGGATCCGTTGACAGGGGATAAGGTTGCCACTCTATTTCGCGCGAAGTACGAGTATTACAAAGTGCAGAACCTAACACCTGGCGAAATCATGAGCGCGCTATTTGAGCTTGTGACAGGTGTTGGTAGCGTTTTGCCTCAGCAGCAGGTGGCAGCTCAAGCATTGTTGGCATACCTATTTGAGAACTGCGATATCTTCGAACGCGAGCTAGTGATGCCGACATTATGATATTGCCGACCAAATACCTTTCAAGTGATCGCGCCTTACTCAGCGTTGGGGCGGAAATTCTTAGTCAATTGAAGGAGCCGCGCTCAGTGTCCGAGCTTTGGGAATGTGTTCGTGAGGTTCGTGGAAGGCGACCTACCTCATCACCACTTTCCTTTGACTGGTTCGTGCTGGCCTTGAGTCTTCTACATACAATCTCAGCAATTGAGTACAGCAAAGGTATCGTGCGCCGCGGGGGGCTGGGATGATACTGAGTATTGAAAGTTCTCTAAGCACATTCAAAGCAGTCACGTTCCACGAGGGGCTTAATGTCCTGCTGTCGGATAAAAGTGAGACGTCTACTACAAAACAGACCCGGAACAGCGCAGGTAAAACCAGTCTGGTTGAAATAATCCACTTCCTGCTTGGCTCTGACTGCGACAAAGACTCGCTCTTTAGAGTGCCTGAGCTTGTCTCGCATACCTTTAAGGGGCGATTCCGAATCGGTGGCGAGGTATTCACCGTCGAGCGTGGAGGGGCAGAGCCTGCCAAAGTATTTCTGTTGGCTGGGGGAGAGGAGCGCACGGACTTGCTCAAGAAGCTCGACAAAGCGAGCGAGCGCTTTTACATCTCCAATACTAATTGGAAGGCGTTTCTTGGGCATAGCATGTTTGGGCTGCCGTTGGATGTACGTGGCACTGCGTTTGAAGAGTCCTATACACCAACCTTTCGCTCAATGTTTGCGTACTTTGTGCGTCGACGGGATTCCGGCGGTTTTATAAGTCCAGAGCGGCAGGCTGAAAAACAGCAGCGCTCCGATTGGCAAGTCAACCTTTCTTACCTTTTGGGGCTAGATTGGCAAATCCCATTTGAGTTCACGAAGATTCGGCAGCGCGAGAAGACGTTGGAAGAGCTCCGCAAAGCTGTCAAGGCTGGCGCTCTAGGGCAGGTGGTTGGCACTGTGGCAGAACTGCGTCCGCAGGTTACGATCGCTGAAGCTAGTGCCGAAAAGTTGCGCCGTAGCCTCGCTAGCTTTGAAGTTCATGAAAGCTACAAAGAGCTCTCTCGCCGTGCTGCTCAAGCAAAAACAGAAATGCAAGCGATCGTTCGGCGCACTGTATCTTTAAAGGAGAATTTGGAGTACTTAGAGTTAGCTTTACAGTCCGAGAAGGCACCCGAGTGTTCCGACATCCAGAATCTCTACGCTGCCGCAGGTGTCGAGTTGCCGGACGTAGCCTTGCGCAGATTTGACGAAGTACGTTCTTTTTATGAGTCTGTTGTCGTCAATCGTCGTGTTCACCTGGAGAGTGAAATTGTCAATCTAAGATCGCAGATCGCGACAGATGAGACTGAAGTTGGCCGGCTCGATAGAGAACGCAGTACCACTCTGCAAAGTCTTGATGGCCGAGGTGCACTAGATGATTTCGTGGTCCTGCAGCGTGGCTTGGCGGAGTTCGAAGCGCAGGCGGCAACATTACGCGAGAGGTTTAAAGCAGCTGAACTACTGGAGGGTGAATCCACAAAGCTCGATATTGACCGCGCCAACTTGCAGCGTAGGCTGCAGGAGGATCACCACATCCGTTCTGAGGCGCTAACTCAAGCGATTCTGATCATTGCTGATGCCATCACCCGTCTCTATGCTGACCGAACGGGGCGCTTTGTAGTGTCAGCTACTGATAATGGCCCAGAATTCCGTATTTCCATTGAAGGTGATCGTGGTGGGGGTATTTCAAACGTCGAAATTTTTTGCTTCGATCTCGCTCTTTTCAATGTTGTGACCACTTGGGGCGGCGGGCCAGGGTTCTTGCTGCACGATAGCCACTTGTTCGATGGTGTTGATGAGAGGCAAATTGCCGGCGCTCTACAGCTAGGGCAGGAAGCTACCGAGGGAAAGGGCTTGCAGTACATTGTTACGATGAATTCGGACATTTTCGCGCGGCTCCCTTTGCCAAAGTCCATCAACCTTAAAAGCGTTGTGCTGGAGACCCGGCTGTCTGATGCGGGAGAGGGCGGCGGCCTCTTTGGTTTCCGCTTTGGGTAGGTAGATGTAGCAGGTTTCACGGTTCGCAGGGCGCCCGTCGTGCGTCCTTGCACCTCTCAGCTAACCGCGCCGCTCAAATTTTCGCTTCTGGCCTGTTAGCGGCGGTCTGACTTCAACCGTTGCTATGCATGGTCAGACCTCAGTTTTTTCAGCCATCTCCAGGACGTCATCGGCCTCAATCCCCAGATATCGAACAGTGCTCTCCAGCTTCGTATGACCGAGCAGCAGCTAAACAGTCCGAAGGTTCCTCGTTCTGCGATAGATAAGTGATGCCTTCGTACGTCGCATTGTGTGAGTGCCATACATGGCTGGACAAGGCCTGCGGCTTTAACCAGCCCACAGCAGACTGGCGTGGCGTCTACTGGGAAAAATGATTTACATCGACTTGACAGATACCACTTCTACATACCGGAATTTTTTCCTGGCTGCTTTGGTGGCTTCCTGCTCTGCCAGCAGCGTACTAAGAGTATCGGCTTCATGGACGATCTCACGCATCCTTCCTTCAAACTCATTGCTCACACGGAGAGTCACCAGAAGCCTCGGGCTAAAGGCTTTGGGTACCTTCTTTTTCGCCACTTTTGATACGGGCACAGCAGCGACGTCCGACTGGCTTTCTTCTAAAGAGGCGGTGCTCACCGGTGCAGCTATTTCAGCGTTGCGGAACAACGCTTGGCGCATCTCTTCTTCGGTCCATTCTTCGTTCATGCAACTTCTCAAGGGCCTGATCACTAAACCAGCGCAATTCTAACAGCGAGTTATAGCAAGGCAGTTCCAGCACCGGAATTTGTTGTGGGCATTAATCTCTAGTTTAGAACAAGGCTGGTCAGTTCGCATCGGTAATCCCCACATCTCAAATGATCAGATCCAGCGGATCGAGTGACAGACTAAAGGCGGATTCAGCAGAATCATTTCGGTGCTAGCAAGGGGGCAGAGGGCGTTAAATGATGCCTATAACTGGCGTAGGCGCATAATCGCATCGGTGATGGCTCGTGCATTCTTGTCCAGCGTGTCCATGGCCCCCATTGCGTTAGCGGCGACACTTTCCACTCCGTTCTCTGAGATCCATTTGGCCACTTCTTCAATGGCCGCTGCTAGGGCGTGCTGGTTGTGCAGGAGCAGCGTGAGAGCGTCCGCTGTGGTTATGTTGGCTTCAGAGTTTTCTGCCATGGGGATCGTCCTTGAGTAACTGGTGTGGGAAGACTAGCTGACCTCGCCGCTGGCTGGAGCACTGTGTCCAGCAACCCTGACCGGCAGTGGACGACCAAGAGCGGACGCTGACCCGGAGCGATTAAAAAAACAGGGCGAATAGTCGGACCAGGCCACCATTGACCGATTGTTTAAACGATATTTTGCTCCCAGGTTCTCATCCTGCCTCAGCGACCATCGCCGTAACCATTTAGAGTTTAAGGATCATACGGCTATTACCATCCTGGACGTGTTCCTAAAACATCTGCCACCAAAATATTAATATCTTCATCTTTGAGCCTATTCAATCCGTGGTAAAAAGCATATCTCCATGAGTTGTAATCCCCTCCTTCTTTACATAAGTGAAATTCGTATGAGACAACTTCTTTTCTGAATTCCACCATCGTTGGCCAGCGCATCGCCCTCCCCCTTACCTCAGAGAAAAGCGCACGACACTTGTTGAAGTAAGTCACTTCGTCGACGGAAGAGTCAATGTGATGATCGATCCTACAAATTTCCTCTTCAGTAAGGCCAGCTTGCTCATAAAGCAACGGGCCAAATTCTGGAATTCCGTATGCAGTTTTGATATCCACGTATAGTGAAATCCGATCAAGAATCAGCTTATCAAAATAAGGATGTAATAATGCTGTTGGCGCACCGTATTCGTTAATATCGTTTCGTTTTGTATTGCAACTACCACAGGAGGGCATTAAATTTAAGCTAAATACAGAGAACTCAGGATAACACGCTTTGGGTAGATAATGCTCAATGGTTCTAGCGCCATCTCCACCGCAGAAGGGGCAGCTTTCCAACCCGTTATAGTAGATCAGGTCAATCCATTCCAGCTTAGCTGCTTTGGGTCTGTTCTCATATGCGGCTATGAGTGCGTCTTTCTGTTTGTCGCAGGTTTTCAAAGGTTGCATGATCGGTAAGCCCTTTGTCCGAACGTATCGGCGATAGGCGGCTTTTATTTCCAACTCAATCGTTTGAAGAATAACGTAGTGACCGGTTATAGCAGGCAGTATTGACCTGTCTGGTATTATTTTATACTGCAAAGACCTCAATTCAAGATTCCTTCTTTTTGAGATTGTTTTTTATTTTTATCAGCATATCCATGCTAAGAACATCGCTGTATTGTTTTATAATATTTTCGATTGACGTTTCCCTTTCGATTATTTGGCTTACAATCTTGTCATTGAATGACTCAACTAAGCTGTCACCAAAAATCGTTTCTGAAAGCTCCGATACGCTAGCCCCTAGAGTTTTTATATAGAACTGATCCACCGCAATGGTGCTATCTTGTTTTTTACGAAACACATGGACGCAGTGCGATGGAGTCTCACGGACTACATAAGCTGAGTGAGTAGCAACAACAGCCACCGAAGATGTTGAAACCAACACTTCGTAGAGTAAATTCATAAACTCTGTTATTAAGTTTGGATGAAGATGAGTTTCCGGCTCATCAATTAAAACGAGAGTTCCTTGATCCGCTACAGACAAGAAATGGGTGGCAAAGCGAAAAAACATCTTTTGCCCGCTACTTAACGGCACAGCTGATCTTTTGTCAGTTCTAAATGCTAAGTCTCGGCGCTCGTCAATATTGTTCAGTATATCCAAAACTCTTAGCTCGTTTCCTCTAACTGCCGCCAGGGGAATCCAGCACTTATCTAGTTCGTCAACTATTTTTGCTCCATCTTGGAGTTTGTTGTGGACAGGTATCAGTAACTGAGCGTCCGGCACAGTCTTTTGCATGATCTTTTTGAAAAGGACAAAACGCTCCTCGCTGCCCAGCCGATCCTCACTTCGAATCAGATCGGCCAATTGATTTGACAACCCTGACTTTTCCTCTAACCCCATGTCAAAGTACAAATAATCGAAAGACCCTCTTAAATTCGCTCGGCGCGGCAGAATGTTATGTGGGTCGGTAGAGTAGACGCAAACACGACTAAAAGACGGTAAATCACTCCAGTTGTCACTGAGTTCACGTTCGTCTGCTAAAGCGAGATCACCATTTTGATCGAAGAGCTGCGAGGGAGTACGAGACTCAGAGACAGAGTTGACTTTTTCTTGAATCGCCAAGATGAGATTTTTTAAATATCGGGTCTTTCCTATTCCATTTACCCCAATCAAACAATGAACACGGTCAGGTATCAGATCACTTTCCCGATAGGTGAACTTTACCGTATAGGAAGAAGCCTCCTGAGGCTTTGTAGTAAAATCGAATGGAATTCGAGCGTCGGTCGGAGGTTGTACTCGGTTCCCTTTAAAGTACCCGTATTTAAAAGCTTTATACGCTCCGTTTTTTCGAAGCACACCATTTGCAAACTGAGAAGTTTCCACAACTGACCGATAAGTATCATTGCTAATTTTTTCATTAATGAGCAAAGCATTAAGCTCTCCGAGGCTCAGCAATATCTCGTCATAATCGGCCGCTGTCAGCACCTCCGCCATGCGCTTGTATTCATTTACAGATGAAAGTACACACACAAACTCCGGAAACTTAATATTCGGAAGAAAACCGGGCAACTCCTTTTTATGTATGCCAATTAGTTTCTTCACCCAGGCACTAATAGTGTTTTCTGGTTGGTCGTTTGGAAAGGGAACTATCCGAATATTGACTTCACGAACCGCACCATTTACAAGAAATCTAGCCTGGGCATGAAAGTTAAACCCAAAGTCATTCCAGCCGACATTTACGGGAAATATGTTTATAGTTTTTTCAACGCCTGGAGTAAAAGCGTTTTCAGTTACAGTCGTGGCCCACATTAAAAATCCTTTTATGGTTTATTTTGTTAGTTATATTCGCGAATATGCATACTTCATAAGCATCTATGGGCAGGCTATATTTACCTTGAGTAGAAATCAGTTCAATTATGCTACCACGAACAAAGACAACCATCCGGCTGTACGCATGAGAGCTTGCTAGCGGACCGATAGGTATGGCAGGCGTGGTGCTGTAGATTTTTTGGTTCACTTTAACTGCGGCCCTATCTGCATGGTCCGTTGCCGACTGAATTCGATCCTTGGCGTGAAGCCCCCACTGCTTCCTCTATGAGCTTCGGCTCGAAATAGCTAACAGTCAATAGCCACATTTAATCAAGAGCGATCTTAAAATGACCTTCCGCTTTTGGCCGAGGCTGTGTAAAAACTTTTTTGAGAGCGTCAGGTACTACACACCGGACTGGAAATCGCCTTTCTACGCGAAATCCACATCTGCAGACGTACCGATAAATTTCAGACTTAACGTAGACGCGCACACTTCAATTTTGGCCAAACCTTTTTAAACACTCTGGGCCGGTAGTGGCCCTTCTAAGCAAAAGCCCCTAGTTTGATGGCACCCGCCGCAATCATCACAAACAGCTCCTCCCAAGGCATTCATTGATGTAACACCTATTTGCCATGTAACACGCATATCGGCAAACCAATCACAGGCGTGTAACGCCATAAATATCCTTAAAAATCATACACTTATATAGCTATGTAACACACGTAACATCAGTAACACGGTTTATTAGAGATGCCCCTAGCCCCTATACTATTGCTCCTTCAGCGAAGCTGAGGCGGGTCATACTCTTGGCTTTGGTCCGATGGTGGGACCCCTGAAGCATTCTCCTAGGTGCGGGGCAAAGAACCCGCGCATTCGTGTTAGCGGATGAATTTTTTAAGTTGGTTGACGGGTTGACACCAATCACCATGGTTGACGCCGTGCAGGTGTTCACTGTGCGCAACAGATACAGTCACCTTTACCGAAGCTGTAACGATGGCGCTTTTTCTTCAAGATCCTTTCAATTTCAACGATTGAAATTTCAGTAACTTCCGGCACCTCCCACTAACTCGATCCTGCGGGTTTCATGCCCCGTGTGGATGAAATACTCCCAGGGTCCCCAGCGCGTTTTTGCACATCCCGCCTTCTCTGCATGGGCCTATCGTGATCTGATCCTAGAGCCCACCTCAATTTCCTACCACCGCGTCTTGATCGGTACTTAACGATGGAATATGCAACTCAGAAACGGGCATTCCGCACACCCGATAGCATTCAAGCAGAGATAGTCACCCGTGGAATGCTGAAGCCTTTTCTGGAAGGTATTGGCTGCACAGGTGTGATCGACATGCGAAAAGGGAACTCTCAGTTGCTCACTGCTACGACCCCTGAGGGTAAGACCTTCACAGCTCGGGTCCGCTTGTGTTGGCGGTGGGATGACCATCCTGAGAAATATTCTGCGGCGCAGCTACGGGCAAGATTGAGTGATGGCGACTGGGACAAAACCATTGCCGAGATTGTTGATCGAGAGGCACCTCAAGGTGTAACCCATTCCCTGCTGATCCAACGCTACGGTCCGACCGTCCAGTTCGCGGCGCTGATCCCTGTAGGAGCTATGACCGGGATTATCAACGGGCAAAAAGAGGTAAGCGCTGAGCTAATTGCGCAGGGGAAGCTAGGACGTCTCAAAAAGAATCACGCTGTGAATGGAGGCAGTCCAACGATGTGGCTTATGGACAGTCGGTACGATGAAGCACACAAAGTTGCGGCAGTTTTATGGCAATGGCCAGGGGTTGAAGACCTCGCTCAACGGTTGCCTATCGAAGGGCGGCCGACTGAAATTAATGACACATTCGGTGACCTACCTGGTATCGACCTATTGCTCTTAGGGCGAGACCAGGCTTCACGTTTTCAGTCGACTGTGTCTAAGGTTGCTCGAGACCAAAAAGTCCGAAAAGCTGTCATAGATCGTTGCGGTGGGCACTGTGAACGTCCTGGGTGTGGGGCCAGCCGCTCGTACGGTGGCTTCCTAGACGTACACCACATTTTGGGCGTTGAGGTCAGTGATCGAGTATGGAACTGCATCGCGCTATGCCCTAATTGCCACAGGGATGCGCATTTTTCGATGGACAGAGAAGCCCTGAACGACTCATTGATGCAGGCAGTGAGGCGCACTCTTTAAGAGTTATCTGACGATGCTTTGAAAGCCAGTAACCACTGGCTTGTATGCCCACGTGTATGCCTAACCCAGCCAATACCTAGAAGGCCCAGTAAATACAGGGCTCTTCCGGCCCAGTTCAAACGACGCCGGGGCACCAGATACAATGAGAAAGCCCCAGGTCGAAAGGCCTGGGGCTTTTTTGTGGGCGTGGGGCAAAGACCGCATCGCCCGCCCTTCGCTTCAAACCCGGGCAGGCGACACAATGATTTTCACATTATGTTCTTTGTTTTTGACCAGTTCCTCGAAGCCCTGCCCCACGATCTGCTCCAACTGAATACGCCCTGTCACCAGTGGCGTGATGTCCAGCCGCCCGTCCGCGATAAATGCGATCACGTCAGCGAACTCTCCGTTGTAGGCCAGCGCGCCCATTACCTGTTTTTCCGTGGCCACCAACTCGAAGAAGTTGAATTCGCTGGGCTCCTCGAAGATGCCCACCAGTACGCACTTGCCGGCCTTGCGGATCAGGTCGATGGCCAGTTTGGCGGTGTGTTTGTTACCGATGCATTCGAAACTGACATCCGCCCCGAGCCCGCCGGTCAGGCGGCGTACTTCGGCCAGGGCATCGCATTGATTGGGATCGAGCACGTGGGTCGCTCCCACTTCCAGCGCCTTGGCCTTGCGTGCTCCGGACATCTCCAGCGCGATCACCTGAGCAGCACCGGCGGCCTTGGCGCACATGATGGTGCACAGGCCAATGGTGCCCGCGCCGACCACCACCACGTTTTGCCCCAGCAGGCTTCCGGCTTTTTTCACCGCGTGCATGCCTACTGCCAGAGGTTCGATCAGTGCCCCGGCTTCTGCCGGAAAGTTCGCCGGCAACTTGTACAACAGGTTGGCGGGCACGTTGACCCATTCGGCAAAGGCACCGTTGTTCATCAGCCCGGTGAAGGCCAGGTTTTCGCAAATGTTGTACAGCCCGTGGGTGCAGTAGTAGCACGTGCCGCAATGCTGGCAGGCATCGGCTGCCACCGACTCGCCCACGCTGAAGCCCTGCACCCCGGCACCGAGCTCGACGATTTCGCCACAAAACTCATGACCCAGAATGCACTGGCCCTTAATCCCGGTCAGCGGGTGCGGCGCATCAACCGGTATGAACACCGGACCGGCCACGTACTCGTGCAGATCGGACCCGCAAATGCCGCACCATTGCACTCGGATCTGCACCCAACCCGCAGGGGGCGAAACGGGCAGCGGCACATCTTCGACGCGGATATCGTTACGGCCGTGCCATACAGCGGCACGCATGCTGCGTTGCGAATTGCTCGAGAGGCTCATGGCGTTTTTCTCCTTGAAGCGGATGGCACTGGCGTGCCGGGCGGTTTACCAGTGCCAGAGCAAGGCCAGTGCCAGCTGCGCGAAAACGCCTGGACACGCCTTTCATAGAGCGGCCGAAGAAAACCCGAGGGTAGCCGGCATTGAGCTCAAATGAGATCCGTGATGCCAGATCGCAGGCGGCGGCCATGAGACCGTGAGACATCGCGTCTCACGGCCTTTGTGGATCAACGCTTTTGCAACGCCTCCAAACGCGCCGGCAAGTCTTCGTCAGGGAAACGCGCATGCAATGCCAGCAGTTCTTCATCCGCGGCTTTGCTTTCACCGGCTTCACGCAAGCGCACAATCTTCTGCAACCCCTCCTCTAACGAAGGCAACACCACCGGCGCACGCTTGCTGAGTTTGGCGCCGGACTCCTCCGCCATCGAGCCCATGACCTGCGCACTCTCTGCCTGGGGCGCGGCGGCCATTCGGGCGACGGGGGCAGGCGCGGACATCGCGGACGCAGCGGGACGCGGTGCTTCGTCGCGAAGCGCGGAGAAGGTCGCGGTGGAAACGTCGGGTTGCGGCACGGGCGAGCGCATCACCACGCCGATCATCAGGGCCAACCCTGCAACGGTGGCGAATGCCATCTGCCAGCGCGGCCGTTGGCAGGCTTGCAGCCAGCGTTGCCACAGGTTCGGCTGCGGCGCCGGGGCTTCACGGCGGGCGGCGTTGAGGATGAAGGCGTCGAGGGACGCCGGCGGCTCGACGGGGCTGTGTTGACGATAGTGCTGGAGCAATTCGTCGTCGGAATCGGGAGTGTTTCGGGAGTCGATCATGCGGGTATCTCCTCGGCCAGCAGGCGGCGCAGTTTCTGCTGGGCGTAACGCAGGCGGCTTTTCACGGTTTCCAGCGGGGCGTTGGTGAGGGCGGCGATTTGCGGCACTTCAAGGTCGCCGTGCAGGCGCAGCAGGAAGACTTCGCGCTGGTCTTCGGGCAGGTCTTGCAGCGCGGCATCGAGGCGCGCCTGGTCGCGGCTCAGGCTCAGTTGCTGCTCGGGGCCGGCGCTGTCGTCGGCCTGGGCATGCAGTTGTTCGTCGTAGCTGTCGTGCAACGGGTTGTGGACGCCGTGCTTGCGCCAGTGGTCGATCAGGCGGTTGCGGGCGATCTGGAACAGCCAGGTGCGAAAACTCGCCCGGCCTTGTGGCTGGGTGGCGCTGCGGATCAGGCTGAGCCAGGTCTCCTGGTAGATTTCCTCGGCCAGTTCGGTCTTGTTGCTCAAGGACACAAGGAACCGGTACAGGCCCTGGCGGTGCCGCGCGTACAAGGCTTCGAACGCGGCGCTGTCACCGGTGCGGTAGCGGGCCAGCAGCGATTCGTCGCTGGGTAGATCATCTGGAACAGCCATGTAGGGGCGAACTCCTTTTTATCAGCCGAAGCTGGTCTAACTGTGGGAGGGGGCTTGCCCCCGATAGCAGTGGGTCAGTAGCACACTTGATGCTGATACACCGCCATCGGGGGCAAGCCCCCTCCCACATTCGATTGTTATCATGGCTGTGATCAGGGTTTCAGGCTTTGGGCCAGTTCCACCAGTTGCACGAATTCATTGCGCAGGCCGAACGGATCATCGCCTCGGGCCGAGCGGGCCAGTGCAGCGGTGTCCTGCAGGCTCATGCTGCCAGTGTAGCGGCCATCACCCTTGAGCTGTTGGGCAAAGGCCGCCACTGCCGCCGCAAAGCGCAGGTCATCGCTGGCCTTGGTGGGCTCTTGGCTGATGGGCCTTTCGATCAGTTGGCTGGCACCGCCCGCAGCAGGTTTGTAGCGCACCCGCAGCATCGCCAGTTCAGCGGATCGATCCCCGGTCACAGGCGCAGTGGCATAGCGCAAAGGTTCCAACCACCCCTTCTCGCCCTTCGGCACAATTTCGTACAGTGCCGTGACCGTATGCCCTGCGCCAATTTCACCGGCGTCGACTTTGTCGTTATTGAAATCCTCACGTTTCAAGGCGCGGTTTTCATAGCCCAGCAGGCGATATTCACTGACCTGCGCCGGGTTGAATTCCACCTGCAACTTCACATCGCGCGCCACCACCGCCAGGGTCGAGCTGAGTTGGTCCACCAGCACTTTGCGCGCTTCGCGCAGGTTGTCGATGTAGGCGTAATTGCCGTCGCCGGCATCGGCCAGTTGTTCCATCAGGTGTTCGTTGTAGTTATCCACACCGAAGCCCAGGGTAGTAAGGGACACGCCGCTTTTGCGCTGCTCTACCGCCATCTGTTTGAGGCTGTCGAAATCACTGATGCCCACGTTGAAGTCACCGTCGGTCGCCAGCAGGATGCGGTTGATGCCCTTGTCGATAAAGCCTTCGCGGGCCATCTGGTAGGCCAGTTCGATGCCGGAAGCGCCCGCCGTGGAGCCGCCTGCGGTGAGTTGGTCAATGGCGTTACGGATCTTCACCTTGTCTCGACCGGAAGTCGGTTTGAGCACTACCCGGGACTCACCGGCATAGACCACCAGCGAAACACGGTCCTGCTCACGCAACTGATCCACCAGCAATTTCAGCGTGCTTTTCACCAGCGGCAAGCCTTCGCGGCGGTCCATGGAGCCAGACACATCCACCAGGAACACCAGGTTGGCCGGTGCCAATTGCGCCACGGCACGGTCGGACGCCTTGATGCCGATGCGCAGCAACTGGGTATGCGGGTTCCACGGCGTGGCAGCGACTTCGGTGGTCACGCCAAAAGGTGAGCCGTCGGTGGGCAGCGCGTAGTGGTAGGGGAAATAGTTGACCATCTCCTCCAGTCGCACAGCGCCTTCGGGCGGTAGGCTGCCTTGGTTGAGGAAACGCCTGACGTTGGCGTAGCTGCCGGTATCGACGTCGACGCTGAAGGTGGACACCGGCGTCTCGGCCACGCGATGCACCGGGTTGTCCGGCAGATTTGCGTATTGTTCACGGGGTTCGCTGCGGTAGTCCATCACGGCTGACTCCTGCATATGCATCGGTGCAGGCATTGCCATGCGTTTGACCAAAGCACCCTGGGGTGACGCGCTTTGCAGCTCGGCGACGGGCTCGGCCGGCTTGGCCAACTCAGGGGATGAGGACAGCCCACAACCGGCCAACGCCACCACCATGGTAACGGCAAAGCCTTGGGCGGCAGGACGCAGGAAAAACAGAGGGTGGGACATGGGCTGAACCTCGTGAATGAATGATCCGTTCACAAGGTCAGACGCGAGGTGTGGAATGTTCGGGTTAACCCTGATTCAAATAACAGTCCAACTGTGGGAGGGGGCTTGCCTCCGATGGGGTGGGTCAGTCAAACATGGACTGACTGATCTACCGCTATCGGGGGCAAGCCCCCTCCCACATTTGGACCGTGGTGCTCTCAGAATCCGGATATCAGTCCGTGCCGTATTTGGGGTTACGCGGACCGTACAGGATCCCCGCACGCTGCCCCGGTGACAGCAGGCGCGCACTGGTGATACCGGCGATCGGGTGCGCCGCATCGGTGGAGCTGTTGATCACCTGCTTGACTGCCGCCGTGATCAGCATGCCGACGAGGCCGCCGCTGTTGTTGTTGCCCTCTTCGCTGGACGCCCGCGCCGAGCCGGTCCACAGGGTGGTGCCGGTGCGCAGGTCCACCAGTTTGGCCGAAGCCGTCACGGCGGTGTCGCTGGAGATCAGCATGTACTTGGTGCCGTACTCGGTGACGGTGATGTACAGCGCGGCGTCCGCGCCGAAGATGTCATGCAGCTTGGTCGGTGGCAGGGCCTGGATGTCGTTGGCGGTGGTGAGGCCGTTCTGGCGGAAAGTTTCGTCCACCAGGGCAATCGGCAGCACGTAGTAGCCGGCTTCCGCCAACGGGTAGGTCACTTGCGAGACCAGGCTGTAGGAAGCCTGCACTTCCGGCGATTCATTGAGCGGCGGCAGTACCAGGATCGACTTCGGTCGTGCCTGCTTGTACGCCGTGTAATCAATGGTCTTGGGGGCTGCGCAACCGCCGAGCAGGGCCAGGGCCAGCAAGGCGCCCGTAAGTTTCAACAGGCTCATTTAGTGGCGACTCCGGTCTTGGCGTTTTTCAGCAGAAAGTCCATGTACGAGGCGGATTCAGGGAACAGCGCCTTCTCGGTGCGGAACTCCTGCACCATCTGGTCATCCTTGCCCATGCTCAGGTACAGCATGCCCAGGTGGGCGTGGTAACCCGGCGGGGCCTTGCGGCCGCTGGCGTTGATCTTCTGCAGATCGCGCTCCAGCGCCTCCACCTGCGCTTCCTTTGGCTCACCCTTGAAGTATTCGTAAACCTGCGGCTGATAACTTTCCCATTGATACAACGGCTGGGGCGCGGTTTGGCACCCGGCGACCGTCGCCACTGCTGTCAGCATCAGCGCCAACTTGACTGCCTTGCTCATCCTTGTACTGCTCCTTGAGGTGCTGCTGATCAGTTGCGCGGGTTCCAGGCGCCGGCATTGATGCCGTCGACGAGGCGGTTGATGGCTTCGCGCATGGCCAGGTCGAGGACCTTGCCATTGAGGGTTGAGTCGTAGCTGGCGGTGCCGCCGAAGCCGACCACTTCACGGTTGGACAGCGCGTATTCACCGGCGCCCTGGGTGGAATACACCACTTCGGAGGTGCTGATGTTGACGATATTCAACGCGACTTTGGCGTAGGCCACTTGGGTCTTGCCACGGCCGAGAATGCCGAACAGCTGGCGGTCGCCGGTTTCCTTGCGGCCGAACTCGGTCACATCGCCGGTCACTACGTAGTCAGCGCCCTTGAGCTTCTGCACGGTGCCTTTGATCGCGGCTTCCTGGGAGATTTCGCCCATGTTGTCGCGGTCCAGCACGCTGAAGCGGTTGGTCTGCTGCAGGTGGGTGATCAGGATGGTCTTGGCCTGGCCGCCGAGGCGGTCGACGCCGTCGGAGAAAATGCCGCGCATGTAGCTGGAGCGGTTGTCGAACTTGCCCACGGCGATTGGCACGCGTACGCCGGAATAGGCGACGTTGGCGCTGGCGACTTGTTCCACCGGCATCGCGCGGTTGCTCTCCGTGGCGCAACCGGCCACGGTCAGCAGCGCTGCGGCGGTGAGGCCGGACAGCAGGATTTTGGACAGTGTGTTCACAGGGTGCTCCTGGGTGATAAATCGGTTAAAGCGGATGAAACTAACGGGATGGAATGTTACGGAGATCGGTGGCGATGAAACTGCTCAAATTACCGGTATAAAACCCCTCGACATTTGAGTTGCCGCTACGGGTCAAAATACCGCCAACGGTCTTCCAGTGTTGCCATTGTCCCGGCCCCATACTCGGCATGAGGCGTTCGCGCGTTTGCGCAAAATGCAGGACTTCGGTATCGCCTTTCTTGACCTTGACCTCATAGCTGAAATCAACCGAGACCAAGTACTTGTTGTCTTCGATGATCGTGCTGACGAGCGCGCCGTGCGTATCCTGGATGAGCCGTTTGTAGACGACTTTCACATCGAGCAGGTAATCGGCGGAAGCCTTGCTGGTGGCGTAGCGCTTGGCCTTGAGCAGGCGGTCGACCAGATCAACCCCGAGTTGCTGGCGCACTTTGTCATCCGGCAGGAAGCGTTCGTTCTTGCCGACCACCTCGACGTCGAAGGTGTCGAGCCAGTAAGTAGCGGTCTTGGGAATGGTCACCGGCGCCGGGGAGATGTAGTAATCCGGCTTGGAGGCACAGCCCGCCATGAGGCAGGCCGCGAGAAATACGGCAAACACGCGCATGTATGAATTCGTCCCTGAAAAGTATCGTGTTTTGAACAGTGGCGGCATTTTACGGAGTTGAAAGGCGTTCTCAAGCTGTTTTACAGCTCGAGCGGCGCTGAACTTCACGATGAAAAAGATCAGTACTGCGATGGCACAGTCGATGCCCCGTGCAACCAGGCGACGAGCGATGCTGGCCAGGACGGTCGGGCGTTCAGGGGTGTTGCTTGCATCCATACGGTGTTGCTCCAGATTCAAGGTGTTTGTGTCTGCGTTGAATGTGAACGGCCCATGGCATCAGGGCTCCAGCACTTCACTTCAAACCGACCTTGAGAGACCGCTCGGACGACCAGGAGTCCTGGCCTGCCTGCAATAGCGGCTCGGCAGGAAAGCGATATTGACCGAATGCAGTGACGACGGCCTGGTCTACCTCGGCGTTGCCCGAACTTTCGATCAATAGGATTTTCGGCACATTCGAACCCGACTGGCCTTGCACTTGCAGCGTCACCGGCTTGCTCGCGCTGCCGCGTTTGATTTGCTTGTTCAAGGCAATCTCGATGTCCAGTGCCGTACGATTGAGGCTCTTGCGACTGGTGTCACCCCAGACCTCGTTGTAGCGCTGTACCTGTTCAGGCGTCAGTACCGGCCGTTGCGCACGAATGCGCTGAAGGCCTTTCCACGCGACATCGCCGGCATGCTGGCTGGCCTCCACGTAATACATCATGGCCCCGAACAAATCCTGCGGACCACCGCGCCCCTCTTCCATCAATCGGGCCAAGGCGAGTTTGCTTTTATCGCTGTCGCTGTTGGTCAGCGCCAACTGATAAAGCCGTCGCGCCTCCACATCGTTGCGCACTTGCCCGTGGCCCTCCTCGGCCATGCGCGCCAGCCTCTCGTAACCGACGCCATCCACGGCGGCGACGGACTCATAAAGCGATCTGGCCTTGACAAAATCTTGTGGCAGGCCGCCACGACCGGATTCGTACAAACCACCGAGCGCAGTCTTACAGCGCACGTTGCCGTTATCGCTGGCTTGACGAATGAACTGAACCTGATCGGCTGTGGGGCTTTTCTCGCCCTCGGACAGCATGCACTGAACGTTGGTTAGACTCTGTTCAAAGGAGCTTGGTGGCCTGGCAGCTTGACACCCGGTGACGAGGCCCGTGACTGCCAGTAGAACCATTGCCTTTTTCATGTGATGCGTCCGTGGAGTCGGGAAACAGGGGCAGCCCAGCATTAACGCACGCGCCGGCTTATTTGAGCTCTTTGACCAAATACCCACTGGAGATCTGCGTAATCCCCGTGAGCGCGCGGCGCAACGCCTCGGGGTCGGTGCGATAGGTGAGCGGCGTGTAGCCGTAGACGTTCTGGCCATTGAACGGCGTGACCGCCTCGCTGGTGCGCCAGACCATTTCATCGCCGCGATTCATCTGCGCCAGCACATTGAGGGTGGGGTACACCACACTGCTGAACCCTTGGGTCAGGCGAAAGCCCCACTCGGCCACGGTCAGTTGGATCTGCGCATCGGCGGGTTCGTCGTCACCCACCACTTTGAGGGTTGAGGTCTTGCCCAACGCATCGATAAAGCCCTGTTTGAGCAACATGCCCAAATCGATTTTTTCAGCGTCCATCACCGTAAGGATCGCTACCGGCGTCGGCATCTCGGCCAACTGCCCAAGTTTCATACCCCCTGCAAACCCGGCGCCGCTCAACGCCGCCGTGCCCAACCTGGAAGCACCGCTGGCCATGCCAACGCCCGCGCCAAGCCCGGCCCCCAATGCTGCGCCCCAGGCTTGCTCACGGCCCATGTAGACCATCTGTTGCGACTCCCACTTTACCGGCAACACCTTGACCGTCTTGATCTGGGCGCGGTGTTCGGGCGTAAGGGGATGGCTGACACAGCCGCCGAGGATAAGGGTGGTAAAGAGGATGAAGAGGAGGTTTTTCACATCAGTCCTTGAAGGTTTGCGCAGGGTGAAAAATGACGGCCTGCCGGACCTGGAGCCCGGCAGGCTTCAACGGTTTAACTCACTTGCTTTCTTTTGCCACGGTGCCCAGGGACGCATCCTTGACCAGGTAACGGCCTTCGAGGTCGCTCAGCACTTTGAGGCTGTTGCGTGCGATGGCGAAGCCCATGTCGACTTCCTGCTTGAGGTAAACCACCTGACCCGCCTTGACATCAATCGGCATGTCCGCCCAGTTTTCAGCCTTGGAGCTGATCACGTGCTTGCCCGGTGTCACGAAAAAATAGATGTACTGGTTACCGCGGTTGTAACCCATCTCCGAGTCGGCTTCCTTGTCATCCAGGAACACGTTGAAGCGAACCATCATCCCCACGTTGCTCGGACGCACCACATACACCAAGCCTTTATCGGCGACAGCAGCCTTAGGCAACGAATAGTTCGCCACATCGGCCTGCATCTTCTCCACCGACGGCGTCGAGGAGCAGCCAAACAGCGTGGCCAGGGACAGAGCAACAGCGGCTTTGCAGAACAACTTGATCATGTATTTCTTCCTTGTGGGTAGCGGTGGAGCGGTTTCGAAAACGCCGGCGACGGCCGGTTCACCTTTTCCTGATGCGTTTGGCCACCGCCAGTGTGTCGGCAGTGGGTGGCGTTACATGAGGCATTGTGCCATCACTGTGATCCCGTGTGCGGTTTTGTACAAATGTGGTCTGGCCCGGATTTTCTCCTGATCGGCAAGTAATTATTAAATGAGACTGTCCCCTTTTTTGCGCTTCGCCAGTTACCCTTATTTTCTCCCGCGACTATTCGACGGAACGTGTGCGATAGCACCAGGGAAAAATAGGGGTCAGGAAAAATAGAAAAATAGGGGTCAGACCACCAATATACATTGGTGCACTAATCGTGGTCTGCCCCTATTTTCCTATTAATTTAACCGTGGTCTGACCCCTATTTCTTCCCCAAAAGCGAAGAAAACAATTGAGTAATGCAGCGATCAGCAGTAATGCCGCCAATAGATACCGGTATTTATACAAGGCCGACTCCATACTGACTCCCTTGAAAGCACCCAGAGAAAAATAAGGGTCAGACCCTTGAGTAAATTCTACATTCCCCCATTACCGGATATGTAAGACTTCACATACGTCCATCGAGTGAAGATCCAATACGCCGCGAATACAAACGTAAGAGGAAAGCCGATCCAGTTGTATACCCAAGGCGATTCAGTGCGCAGGGCAAGTGAAATCACCGCAGCGATGATCATTGCGAGTAGCAGGCTAACCGCCAGAATCATGGAAAACAGTGAGATCGATAAGAAAAACCCACCGATCCATTTATTTCTTCTCACCCGAAGCCTCCTCGTAAAGCGTATACCCTTTAAAAATAGCAGTTAGACCAGCATAAATTTAACGGTGGTCTGACCCCTATTTTCCCCATCATTCAAGTCGTTTTTCAAACTCATCAAGCACTCCTTGCTCGTGATCAGTCGACAAATAGAAACTGCCCATTACCTTGGTCAAGCAAATGACCTTTTAAACACAACTCATTTAATAACGATGACACTTGGCCTTCATCCATGCTTACCCCGCACGATTCAAGAAAATGAAGTAATCGCCAATTATCGATTATTTTCGGCTCATCAAAGCGTTTATGAACATCCACGACCCAATGGGGTTTACGCGACACTCTTTCAAAACGCATGCCTGCACCATGCCTGAGAAATTGCCATTGATCACCCTCAACAAGCATGTCTCCTCTCTTCGGGAAGTCGAGGAGCCAGGTAGAATCTTTTGCATTGGGGTGCAGTTCGGCGAACGCAAGAACCAACTGACTCTGAAGCGTTGCAAAGAGAAACGCATAATCCATATTAGTTGGCCTCAAAAATTAGTACCTCACCCGAGCTTCAGCAGCTTCTCGCATGAGCTGATCAGCCAGAGAAAATAGGGGTCGAAAATAGGGGTCAGACCACTATTCTTCTATTCTTCTATTCTTCTATTCTTCTACTTTTTTAGATCACACTTTTTGGGCGCCCTGACACACCCTGCGAAACTCGTTTACCTAATGCCTGCTCAATCTCGGACGCAAATTTCTGATCGCCCAAAACGTAATTACCGTTTGTAGAAAATCGAATTTGCTCTATCAACTCAGTTGAAAGCCGATCCTTGAATAAAGACCGGTAGGATTCGGCTCGTTGCATGGTGCTGCTACCTAACTCTCTATAGACCGCATGTGGGCTTAAAAAGCTTGATGGCTCGCCCTGTGCATTTGCCCTGTAACTGGTCCAGCGATAGTCGCCCGGATGAGCAACCATGCCCGCTCTAACCGGATTCATTTCGATATATCGATAGCAAGCTAAAACATAGTTGTCTTTTTGAACCAGACAGGAGCGGAAACGTCCTACCCACAACGTGCCCGTTCGTTGATAGGTTCGATTGATGTATTGAACGTAGCGCTGCCCCAGCCCTTTCATAAGTAGACCAGCCCCTGCGAAGCAGGTGGGAGTCAACAACAAGTGAACGTGATTTGTCATCAAGCACATTGCGTGAATTTTACAGCCATACAATTCAGCAAGCAGGTCTAATTTATCAATGTAAAAAATATAGTCTTCGTCTGAATAAAAACACGCAGACCGGTTGTTTCCCCGCTGAATAATGTGCAACGGGATATCCGGCAGTATAACTCTAGGACGGCGAGCCATATAAACCCCCAAATGAATAAGAGCTTACAGCTTAGCCGCCCATCACCAGGCCAACAAAATCGAATAATTACAAAAAATAAATCATATTTTAAAAGAGCAATTCCGCTGAACTCTAAAAAGCGCAAAACCGTGGTCTGACCCCTATTTTTCCTATTTTTCCTCTTGTGACAAAACTCGCCGGATAGTAATCGCCCAAAACATCAACCAATTTTGTTCCAGTCGACGTATTATCAAGAGTACGCACAACATGCTCACCATCATCAAGGTATTGGTTCAGCATCAGAATATAATTTCCGGAATCAGCATAAAGATTGATTTCGCAAGGTCCGGCTTCAGGTGCCGGGGAAATAGACAACGAAACGACGCCGTCGACTTTACTATATACAAATATAATGGACCTTACCTCTTCCATGGTCGGCTGATCAATTAGAGGGATTTGCGATCTGCCATGCTCAGGACTAAGGGTATACCCTCCGATGATCATCTATTTTTTCTCCTTAATAGACTTCATACCTGACTCCCAGCAATAGTTTTTCGGAAGCCCTGTTTTATCATCTATAGCTCTTACGGTTAAAGATTTGTGGGGATCCCTCAGGGTCTGACCCTATTTTCTACTGACCCTATTTTCTAGCGCCTATACCGGAGCGTTGTAAGAAACATCTCCCGAATCGCTCCAAACTCCATTCGCAAAGCTCACTGGCCGCTGTGGATAACAAACCAATATCCCTTCGACGAACTGACGAAAGGATAAGTCAAGTCGCGTGACCCAACGCATATTGTCTATTTCCAACAAACGCCAGTTGTCTCCGCTGTCGAAACCGAAAGCAGTCCCAGCGCTATCCCAGCCGAACAGCCACACCTCGCCCTTCGCGCCCGCTTCATAAGGCCCGTCTTTATAAATTCCATCATCACCGAAGTAGTCAACCGCAGCAGAAAGCAGCATCGGTTGAATCGTCAAAAGCGGCAGCGCGCAGTCGTCCTCCTTGATCTCACCGTGCCCCCGTTCCTGCATAAAAGCAAAGTACTCGGTGGGAGCCGCCGGCCACTGTTGCCGAACCACACTTACTTCACTTGAAGAAACAGGAGTCAGCCGCTCCAATAGCGCACATCCCATCGCATTAAACGCTTCTAAATTTTCGTACATGTTCATGGTAGCCTCGGAGGGTGCTGCGGAAACGCTGTTGTAGTTGGACTTGCTGGGGCATGGACGCCACCTTGGTGAGCACTTCCACCCGGAACCGGATGCAAATTCCACCATTGGTTAGGTCCACCGTACTGCTGTGGTATCACATGGTGCGCCTGAAAATCCACACCACTCGCAGTTTTTGGCCATGCCAAACCAGTATTCAACTCCCACTCACGTTTAAGATTATTCCGCTGGCTATTGTATTGACGCTGTAGGGCCTGATAGTCACTTCTCGGCGCAATATAAGTATGATCAACCTGACGTAACTCATCCGCAAGTTTCGTGCGCTGATTAGAGGGCATTGGCACACCTGAATGGTACTCGACGTCCCGGACCACCGCGCGAGCGTCACCCGAGATTTTCGTCCAGCCGGATGAGGGGAAATAGGGGTCAGACCAGCAATATACATAAGTGCACTAATCGTGGTCTGACCCCTATTTTCCGTGGTCTGACCCCTATTTTCCGCCTATTTTCCGCTATTTTCCTTATAGCTTACCGATCAAGGCCCCAGCTAAATGAATCGTCCCCTTTTTGGGTTGGCCATGGGGTTCAGTACCCCCCGGCACTGACATCCGCAACCGACAACCAATAATCCACTACTGCATCGAAGCCTCTGTCGTTGGCCCGAGCCTGCAACGCGACAAGCGCCTGCCGCGCATCGGTTATCGACCAGCCCGTGGAGTTCAGGCTAAGCCACGCATAGTCCAAGCGGCCGGCTTGCAAGAAGCTCTCAAACAACGGCTTTTTCTCTCGATCAGGATCAAACCACGCCGGCAATTGCCCACCTGTCGGCGGGGGCATATCCCGATCAATGATTTCGAAGGAACAACTGCTTTCCCACCATGGCCGGCCAGGGTCGGACGGGTTGGGAAAGTCTCCGGTGTAGGGCCCCGCGTCTTCAGCCATGCTCTCCAGCGGCGTCTCTTTGCTAAACAATTCGACGTTGGCGAAGCCTTGGGGATCATCACCGGTTTTCAATGACTGCGCTTCTAGCTCCTCCAGACAATCAAGCCCAACCGCTTGGGCAAATTGCTCAAGCTCTGGGGTGACAGCATCTTCGACACTGATGGACATCATAGCCAGAACACCCATCAACTGGGCAGGCGTGCGGGCAATCTCGATCGTCATATGCTCGGCGGCTACATACATCTTGACGAAGCAGGGTTCACGGTCGACAAACCAGTGCCTCCAATAGCCGATATAGGTCGGCCGCGATCCATCGCTCCACAGCGGGATCAACGCCGGCGGGAACCCGTACCATTGCGCTGGGGCATCCAGCGTGCAGATGGGCGGACGGATGCTTCCATCCGCGCAGGCATCCAGCACGGCGGGCAATCCTAAGGCTTCAAAGGTCTTCTTGAGATTCATATCTTCACCGTATTGGCGCCAGAGGCGTCGACCACTCAGGGATATCTATTCTATGCAACGGAGAAATTGGGCCCACCCAGGGTTTGGAAGTTGCACTAGTTTGCTGGTGTATCAGTTGATGAACTTCGCGCGAAGGTACGGGTACTAGATGCCGTGGGTCAACGATCTGGGTCGGGAAATCTGTCTTACCGAAGTTCCAGTGGTGGACTTCAGCAACGGCCTCGCCCGCCGCACGGGAAGACTTCACAAAGCGGCTGTTGACCGCCTTGAAGGCCTCTTCGAGTATTTTCTGGCTGGGATTCTGGCCGCTGGCCAGGGCGTCCAAGTAGCGCGTGTAGCCATTCGCGCTTTTAGCACTTGCCGCCGAGCGCATTGCATTGTTCCACATTTGCAATGATTGGGGGTTGTCGGCAATCACCGAGAGACCGAAGCTCTCGGGAACTAGTCGCCCTGCCAGCTCGTTGCCCGCAAACGCTTTGTTAGCGGCAATGGCCTTCTCGGCGTCGGAAAGGACCGCCAGGTAGCCGCCGTTCTTCGGCATAAGCCCATTGGGCGTTTCCATGTACAACTTATCACCCACCAGCACCTCATAATTGCCGGTACGGGTATTAATGACTCGTCGCGCGCCATCTGGAAGCCCACCGCCAGTGGCGACAAAATCAGCACCACCTGCGCCCTCGGTGCGGTACCACGAGGGCAATTGCATCTTGCCCGCAGTATTCGATTCGACGATTACGCCTTTACTCGCTGTACTCGCCGCGCCGTCATAAATCACACCCACCAGACCCAGACTATTCAATACCGCCTGGGAAGCCCACAGGGCTCGCTGGCCGGTGGTTTGCTCACCTAACGGGCTCGCCCCGCCGAAAGCCATCCAGCTTTGGCAGCCTATACCGATCGGCCCCATGCCGCCGCAACCAGCCGCATACATCTCATTCGATTTTTCTTTTAAGACTCCGCCTAAATCCTTTTGTAAGTCATCTTGATAGCCCTTGCCTATCTTGGCCTGTGTGTCGTTGGCCGGTTGCAGGGCCCATTCATCGCCTAGGCTGGTTTTGACCGAAACATTCGTGACGACACAGTACCCATTGCCCGAGATACCGCAAGGCAGGACCTGGCCGGGACTCACTTTAGAGTCCGAGGCCTGCAGGAAGTCAGTCGCCTCAAAGTGGTCGACTTTCAGGGTACTACCACCCTTTTCAAGCAGCGCGTTGATGTCGGCTGCCAGAGCATTGCAACCATTGGATTTAACGTTGATGCACGAGTCCTTGAACTCTTTTTTCTTCTGCGTCAGAGAGATCCCTTCGAGGATGCTCAGGTGGTTATTCTCGACCGCGTTCTTGCCCACTTGCGCCGCCGCCACAGCATTCAACGCATCCTTGCCAACCAACGATCCGGAGAGCCCAGCCGCCAGCGTCGAGAGGCTAGAGATTGTCGCCTTTTGCTCCTGAGTCAGTTCTGCGTTACTGGCGCCGCCGTAGAGCGTCTCGCGAATCAGCTGTTCAGTACCCTGCGCCGCCACTGCGCCCGCAGCCCCCGCCAACGCCGAGTTACCACCGGCCCGCGCCAGCACCGCACCCAACACGGCGTGGGCCATCAAGTTGGCATTAGGGTCACCCTCGGTCATTTGCTTGACCGTCTGCGCCAAATACGGCGCCGCCGCCCCCGCCAACGCACCACCAACGCTGCCACCCATCGCCGCTTGCACCACGGCCGTTACCGCCTGGCTGGCCTTCTGGAAGCTACTACCAACGCCGTAATCCTGCTGAGCACGCTGGCTGATCTGAGCCTGTGTCGGGTTGGCAATACCCTCCTCTATCAACTTCTGCCGCGACGCTTTGCTGAAATCGCTGTTGGGATCGTTTGCAGCCTTGATCCGGGCCGCGGCTATGGCATCGCCAATCCCCTTGGTCAACTCCATCGAGCTTTTGACCAGTTCCATGCGCTCTTGCATGGCCTTTTCATCAGGCTTGTCGAGGCGATGGTTGGCATTAGCCGTGTCGCGGTTCAAACCAACGAGGTCGTTGGCGCCTTCGGGGTTGCGCACTACGATCGTGCCTTCGCTGACAGCGCTGCGCGTATAGCTGTGATCCGAATCATTAAGCGCCATGCCATACAGAGCGCCCGGAGTGACGGTGCTCGCGCCGCTACTGTAAGAACCAGAGACGCTCATGCCCGCCGACTTGCTCTCGATCTCGCTCTTGTTCTTGATGTCGCTGACCAGCAGACGATCCGTGCTGAGGCGATTCTTGTCAGCGCTGGCTTCACTAGCAATCACCGCGCCTTGCAGGGTAGTGGTCTTGCCGACATTGATGTCGTAGCCGTCTTTACCGGCAAAGAAGCCGCTCTGGTCGGTAACAGCCTGGTAGTCGCTGTTCATCTTCGACGCCGCCAGGTTCGCGGACGCGGTGACCGGGGAGCCATAACAGATCGGCGGAATGCAGATGCTCGCACCGAAGCCCGCGCTGTTCTGCTTGCTCTTGGACGTTTCGGTGTCTTGGCGCGACAGAATGTTGAGGTTGCCGCCGATGTCGGCATCGATACGGTCAGCGCGTACCTGCGCGCCGATCAGGCTGGTGTCCTGGCCGCTGCGCAGCACCAGCGCGCCGGTGTCCAGCGTGGTATTGACTTGGGTGACGGAGCCGCCCGAACCCAAGTTCTTGGCGGTTTGCGCGCCCAGGTCGATGGTGAAGCCGTTTTGCTCGCCTATGTTGAAGCTGGCACCGATAGCGGTCCTGTTGCGTGAACCGTCGTTTTTGCGATCGGTGGTGTTCTGTGCGCTTTGCATCAGGATGTTGTTTTTCGCGGAGAGCAACGTGCTGTCGGCTTTCAACGTACTGCCGGTAATCGTCAAGTCACCCACAGTGCCCGGCGCATCGCCCGCAGCGATGATCGACAGTTTGCCCCCGGCGTTGAGGTTGCTCTGGTGAGCGGTCTGCGCCGTGTATTCGCTGCTGCTTTTGGTGCGGGTGTTGGCCAGTTCGGTACCGATCTTGATCAGCGACCCGTTGCCGGCAGAGCCACCAGTCTTGTCCTTGAAGCCGGTACTTTGTTTAGCGAGATCGCCCGCCTGGTTATTCAGGTTGTACATCGACAGCGCCGCCTGGGCGATCTTCACAGCCTTGAGGCGTGGATCGTCGGAGCTGCGCGCCGCCTCGGCTGCGTCGCGGATGCTGTTGGCGGTGTCGACCACGGTGCCCGCAATCACTCGCCCAACCGCCAAGCTTTTTGAGCTGTCCTTACTGGTCTGACTGGCAGTCTCCACACCCGAGGTGACGGTGACATTGGCACCACTCAACTCCATGTTCATGGTGCTCACCAGATCACTGGCCACCACCTTCAACTCACGCCCTGCCGTCAACGACACATTGCCCGCACTCGAACCAATAGTGCTGCCGGTCAAGGTCATTTCATTGGCGGTGCCGTTGTGCTTGGAGCTGTTGATGTACAGCTTCTGGTTGCCGGTCATGTCATCCAGACCAAGCTTGTTGCCGGTCAACACGCCGGTGAGGTCGCGATTTTTTTCCTTGTGCATGTCGGTGCGGGCGAAGGTGTTTTGCGCCGCGTCGACGGTCAGGTCGCGGCCGGCCTGGACGGCGAGGTCGCCGGTGCTGACCAGGTTGGAACCGGTGACCGTGGCGTCGCGCTTGGCGGCGACGGTGACGGTTTCGCCGGAGACCATGCTGCCCAGGGCGGTGGTGCGTTTTTCGTCGACTTTGTCCTGGACTTTGCTCGACTTCAGGCCGCCCCAGCTGCTTTTGCTTTCCTTGCGTTCGTGGCGGGCGCTGTCGGCGTTGCTGACGGCGAGGATGTTCACGTCCTGGCCGGCCACCAGTTGGGTGGCACCTTTTTCAGCAGTGACGGCACTGCCGGCCAGCAGCAGGTCTGCACCAGCGACGACGGTGCTGTTTTTGCCAGCGCTGACCAGGCTGCCGACGTTGTTCACGGCATCGGTTTCATCCAGGCGGAATTTCTTGCCCTGGGAGGTTTTCTTGGTCTTGCTGTAGAAGCTGTAGTCCTGGTCTTGCGCGGCTTTGAGCTCAAGGTTCTTACCGGACACCAGGTACGCCTCGTTGCCGGCATTCACCTGGCTGGCGACCAGTTGCAGGTTCTGCCCGGCGCTCAGGGTGGCGTCGCCGCCGGCCTTGATCACGCTGGACACTTGCTGCACGTGGTCTTCGATGCTCTTGACCTTTCTTGTGTTGCCTGTGGAGTGCTGCTCGTTGGCCGCCGCAACGGCGTTGAAGTCGCGGGTGGCAATCAGGTTGACGTCGCGCTTGGCCTCGACCTGGCTGGCCACGGCGCTGATATCGCGCCCGCCAATCACATGCAGATCGCGGCCAGCGTCGACCACGGAGCCTTGCTGGGCGATGGTGGTGAAGCTGGAACGGTTGCCGATGGCGCCGCTGTCGAGGGTTTTCGAGGCGGTGATGTTGACGTCGCCCACGGCCTTGACCGTGGTGTCGGCACCGCTCTTGAGTACGCCGCCGACGTTGTTGACGTTGCCGCCCGCCTGCATGACCAAATCGTTGGCCGACTCGATGCGCGCGGCGCTGTCGACGAAGTCGCTGCGTTCGGTGCGGTAGCTGCTGGCGCTTGCGTGGATGGTGACGCTGCGTTCGTTGAGCAGGTCGGCGCCGGCGGCGAGGTTGACGTTGCCCGCGCTGATCACACCGCCCGCGCGGTTGGTCAGGTTGTTACCGCTGAGCAGGTCGAGGCGGCCACCGGCTTCCATCAACCCACTGTTGGTGAGGTTGCCGCCAGCGTTCGCCAACAGGCTGCCGGTGGCACGCAAGGTGCCGGCGTTGTTGAGGTTACGGCCGGTGATCAGGTTGACGTCAGTGCCGGAAATCAATGCGCCGTTGGGCGCCAGGCGGTTGCCGGCTTGGGCCAGGTACAGCACCGGCACCAGCACTTGTTGGCCGGCGACGGTGGCGTTTTCCAGCCACACGATGTCGTGGGTCAGGGCGGCGACTTGTTCGGCGGTGAGGCTTACGCCTACGGACAAATTCAGCGCGCTTTTGCTGCTGATGGCGTTGTCCATCAGGTGCTTGAACAGGTCGGCGTCGCTGGTCTGGCCATCGATGAAACGCTGGCCGGTGCGAGCGAGCACGGCTTGCTGGATCAGCCGCTGTTCGTAGAAGCCATCGCCGAGACGTTTTTGCGCGGTGTCGGGGTCGTAGCCGAGCTTGCTCAGCATGTAGTCCGAGCTCATGAACTGGCGCATGTCGGTGAGCAGCGGGTTGGTTTCGATCAGGTACTTATGCGGGTTGGCCGCGAACTGGCTGGTGGGCAGGCCTTTGGCGCCATCGCTGTCGTTGAGGTGGAACAGGCCGTTCTCGCCAGTGGGCAGGTCGAAGCCGGGCAGGCCCAGCGGGTTGACCTGTTGCTGGGCAACGTCCGGCGGCAGTTGCGGGTTGAGGCTGACCAGGGTCGAGTAGCCCGGCGCATTCGTGTTGGCACCGCTGCCGACGTAGGTGTAGCCACCGCGCACGACGCTGTTGTCGATGCCGGCCTGAGCCTTCACATCCACGCTGCCGCCGGCTTGGATCACAGCGGCGTAACTTTGGTCTGGCGCGCTTAACTGGGTGGTCTTGCGCAGGGCGATCTGCTCGCTCTCCATCTTACCGATGAACGAGGCCAGGCCCGCTTCGACGCCGCCCATGTCCTGGCCTGCCGAATAGCGCTGGGTGAAGGCCGCCGCCTCGCGGTACCAGCCTCCCGGCTTACGCTCGCGCTCGGAAGTGAAGATGCGATCGTACTGAGTGTCGTGGGTCACGACACCGACGTTGGTGAGCTGGTTGACGATGGCCGTGAGGTTGCCACCGGCGGCAATGCTACTGCTGCTGTTGAGCAGGTCGCCGCCGGTGAGCAGCATGTTGCCGCCAGAGGTGATGCTGGACGCTGCCGTGGCCTGGCTGACGATGAAGTGATCACGCTGGGTAATCAGGAACGGGTGGTTCTGCTTGGGGCCGTCGCAGTCGCCACCGGTCACGCGAAAGATGCAGGCGGTGGGCGTGATGGAGGCGCTGTAGATGCCGGACTCGGTGTTGAGCACAGTGCGGATATTCTGGATCGTGCTGGCGGCCAGGATCAGGTTGCGCTCGCTTTCGAGGGTGCCCGAGCTGTTGATGATGCTGGTGGCCAGGCCACCCTGGCCGTCGCGGTCGACGCGCAGGTTGCCCATGGCGTAGATCGTGGCGCCGAGGTTTTTCAGGCGGTCGACCTTGAGGTTCAGGTCGCCGCCGCTGAAGATCAAACCGTGGTCGTTGAGCAGGTTGCCCACCGAAAGATCCAGGCTGCCCTGGCTGGCGACGCTGCCGCCCACGGTCCAGTCCTGGCCGCTGCCGACCAGGGCACGGGTGCCGAGCAGCTTGCCGGTGGCGGTCTGTTGCAGGTTATCCACGTTGACGGTCAGGCGCCCGGCCTGGATCGCCGTGCTGTTGGTCCAAGTAGCCTTGTCGAAGGTCAAGTCACCGTTGGTGACCAGGCTGCCACCGACGTCATCGAGGCTGATGCCAATGAGGTCGAGCACGCCGGTGCCCACGTGCAACACCTTGCCGCCGGTGTTCTGGAAGTGGGTGGCGGCGAGGCTCAATTGGTCGTTGGCGGTCTCCAGGCTACCGCTGTTGTTGAGCAGGCCGCCGATGGCGTAGCGGGTTTTGCCGCTGGTGCCCAAGGCGCGCATTTGCCCGCTGTTGTTCAGGCTGGCGGTCTCGACATCGAGGGCCGTGGCGCTTTCGATCAGGCCACGGTTGGTCAGTGCGCCATTGAGGCTGACGTCGATGCGGTTGCCGGCGATCTCGCCGCCGTTATCCACATTCATACCGGTCAGGTGCACACGATCGCGGGCGAACAGCGCGCCGTTGCCGTTGTTGAAATCCGTGGCGTCGATCTGCGCATCACCGGCTTTGGCGGCAATGCGACCACCGTTGTTGTCGAGGGTACCGGCGGTGATGGTCACGCCAGCGTTTTCACTGTGGATCAGGCCGTTGCCGCTGTTTTGCACCAGGCCGCTGGTGGTCAGGGTCAAGCCATCGTTGGCGGCCAGGGTGCCGTTGCTCTGGTTGTCGACGCTGTTGGCGAACACGGTCAGCAAGCCCTGGCTGGCGAGCTTGCCGCCCTGGTTATTGATGTGCGCGGCGCGCTGGATCAGCAACGGCCCGGCGCTGGCCAGCTTGCCGTTACGGTTGATCAGGTCGCCGATCAGATCCAGGGTGATCGCCCCACCGCCGGTCAGGCTACCGGCGCTGTTATCCAGGCTATTGCCGTTGAGGGTGAACGCACCGCTGCTGTCGATGATGCCGCCCTGGCTGTTGTCCAGCAGGCCGCTGACGGTGAGGGTCTGTGTGCCGTCGCTGAGCAGGCGACCTTTGTTGCGGTTGTCGACACTGGCGGCGGTGATGTTCAGCGCCTGCTTGGCGCTCAAGGTCGCACCCTGGTTATCCAGACTTTGCGCAGTGGCGGTGAGGCTGCGATTGGCGATCACAGTGCCGGTGTTGGTGATGCGCTGGCTGTCGAGGCTGACGTCGCCACCGGTATTGCGCGTGTTGTCAGGGTTGACCCCGGCTTCAATGATGCCGCTGTTGGTCAATTGGCCGTTGCTGGCCAGGGTGATGCTGTCGCGTGCGGCGAGGGTCTTGCTGTTTTTCAGGGTGCCCTTGGTCTGTGCCTTGAGGGTGGTGCCGGCGTAGACCGCACCCTTGGTCTCCAGGCTGGCGGCCTTGATGTCCACCGCACCGCTGGCGGCGGCCTGGGCCATGCTCAGGTGGCCGTTGGCATCGAGTTGAATGTCACCGCCACTGGCGGCCAGCGTACCGTCGAGCTTCACGCCCACACCGGCTTCGGTGCCCACCAGTTTGATCGCGCCGGCGTACATGCCGCCCAAGGCCGACGAGTCAATCGCCAGCTCCGGCTTGGCACTGCCGTCATCGGCACGGGCGGTGGTTTTCAGGCTTTGGGCATCGACGTCATTGCGCCCGGCGATCACCGTGAGTTGTTTCGCGTTGATCTGCGCATTGATCTTGGCCGAACGGGTGATGATCTCGAAACGGTCGACGTTGCTCGCGTTCAGGCCTTTGCCGTCGATGGTCACGGCGCCGCCGTCGACCTGGTAGCTTTTCAGTTGCCCGGCCTGATCGATCACCGGTTTACCGGTGGTCAGGGTGACGTTGGGGGTGTTGATGAAGCCGCAACCGTTGCAGCTGATGCCGTAAGGGTTGGCGACGATCACCTTGGCCGACTGGCCCGCCACTTCGGTGTAGCCGCGCAATTGGCTGGGGCTGCCGCCTTTGACTTCGTTGAGGATGACATTCGCCGCGCCGCCCTTGAGGTTCGGGTTGCCGACAATGATCCCGCCCAGTTGCGTGCTTTGCACAATGCCGTTGGCGTTGTTGAGGATCACGCCGTTGGGGCCGACGTTGTAGTCCTTGAACTGGTTGTGGGACAGGCCGCTGCCATTAGGGGTGGCGATGTTCACCACCGGCACGCCGTTGCCCGCCTGGCCAACCGTGGTACCGGGGCCACTGACCACGATGCCTTCGGCGCTCGCCAGCAATGGCTGCCAGAACAGCGCGTTGGCCAGGATCAAGGCCAGGCCGCGTTGCCTCAGGGTTTTCAGGGCAGTAACAGGGCGAACGTCCATATTCAAAATCTCAAAGCAGCGGGCGTTGAATTACAGGTAGAAATCCAGGCGGAAATAGATCGGCGCTTCGCGCTCGGTCATCACGCCAGGTCGCTCCAGGGAGTGGGCAAAGGTCACGCTGGTGCTGACGTTTTTGCCGCGGGCGAACAGCTCGAGGGAGTTACTCGACACCCGGCCGTGCTGCTCATCGTTGTAGCGATCGTGGCGAATCACGCCCTGGTCATAGCCGACGCTGGCGCCGTATTCGGCAAAGGCCGGGCGCATCCAGTCGAGGGTCACAGGGCGGGCCCAGCGCACTTCGTTGCGCCAGTAGCCGCCGCTGTCGCCGATCAGTTGCTGGTCCTTGAACCCACGCACCGAGTACGAGCCGCCGAGGCTCATGCGTTGCGCCGGGTACAACACGTCTTCACTGCGCTGCCCGGTGGCCAGGCTGGAAAAACTCAACGATTCGCCCCACAGCGTGAAAGGTTGCAGGTAGCTCAACGTGGCGGTGTATTTACGGTAGCGCGGGGTTGGGGTGAGGTTGCCGCGGATACGTTCCTGGTCATCCTTCTGGGCGTCAAAGGCACCGGTGCCGTTCTGCATGCCGACATCCAGGTTGACGAAGGCGCTGCCGATACGGCGTCCATGGTTGATGCCCACCTGGAACTCGCTGAGGCGGTTGCTGCTGACGTCCAGGCGCTCGTCGTTGAAGTAGTTGTTGGTGCGTAGATGGGTCAGGCCGACATTGACCGAGGTCTTGCTCACGTCATCGCGATGCACCACGCGCTCGGCACGCAACTGGTGGTTCTGGCTGTCGCCTGTCTGCTTGTACTTGTAGCCGTCAAGGTCGCCCGGCGTGCGGTAGTCGCTCTCGCTGTAGGTGTAACTGAAGTTCCACCAGCCCCACGGCACGTTGTAATACAGCATGCTGTTTTTCGAGGTTTTCTGGTGGTCGCTGATGGCGTCGTGACCACCGCGCAGGATCAGTTGATCGGCCAGGCCCAGGGGGCTGTCCCATTCCAGGCCTGCGCCCCATTGCTGTTCGCCGGTGCTTTTCTGCCCGTCGTTGTTACGCGACAGGCTGGCGCGCCAGGGCTTTTGCGGGGTGTTCTTGACCAGCACTTCACTACCGCCGATCTGGCTGCCGGGGGTCAATTCCATCTGCGCCTGCCTGGACGGCAAGCGGCTGAGCTGGTCGACCAGTTGCTCGACCTCCCGCAGGTTCAGCGCCTCGCCGACCTTGCCAGGAAACGCCATGGCCAGTTCGCGGTCGGTGACGGTGCTACCCTGCGCGCCTTTCAAGCCTTCGAGTTTGCCTTCCACCACCAGCACCTGCAGGTGGCCACTGGAAAGGTCCTGTTGCGGCAGGTAGGCACGGCTGGTGACGCGGCCCTTGGCGATGTAGTAGTCGGTGATCACCTTGAGCAGCTCATTGAGCTGCGCCACGCCCAGGCATTGGCCGATGTAGGGTTTGAGCAGACGCGTGCGGTCGGCGCCGGACAGGCTGTCGGCGCCCTTGAGTTCGATGTCTTTGATCGGGAAGCAGCGGGTGTCGACCGGCGTGGCCGGGGCCTGGGGCTTTGCTTCTTTGCCAGGCAGGTCCTGGAGTTCTTCCAGGCGCCGACGCTGCTCTTCCAGAAGACGGTTCTGGCGGTCGCGGATCAGGTCCTGGTCCCCTGGCGTAGGGGCGGCCATGGCACTGTTCAGGCTCAAATAAGCGAGCAGGAAAGTGCACAGAAAGTACCGAGTCCGTGGCAATAATAAAGACATGTTCGATCCGTCGAAAATCAAGGGCCGGCAAACTAACATCGAACTTTCACCAACTCAAAAGACCGAGCTAGTTTCACATTCATACTAGTTATTCACGCAAGCATTTGATTAATAACAACTAAAAATAATCAATCAGATGAGCGGGCTGTCATCGGAAGTATTATTCCGACCAGCGGCAGCACTATTGATCACGATTCATCGGAGAACTTAGAAATTGCCATTAATTGGCCATCAAGTTCCTGCCGAGATAGGTTAGTACCGGGAAAAGCAGAAAAGTTCGCGGGTGTTTTGTGAATTGGATCCCATATGTCGGGATTAACCGAAGTCGTTCCCACGTTGCAATGGGAACGACCTTGCAGCGCACTGGCTCAGCTGGCGTCTTTGTTCTGGTCCTTGCCGGGCACCAGGGTCAGCCCCGGCTTTTCTACATCGCGGGAGACATGGGACTTCACACCCGCCACACCGCCCTCGTCGTCATTCTGGATGACCAACACCCCGGGTCGGCGCAACTGCTCCAGGTCCCCTTCACCGAGGCTGAAGCTCTCGCTCAGGCGCTTATCGCTGAGGGCGTTGCCCTCGGCACGGCGCTGGGCAAACTTGCGCCCCTTGCGTTGCTGGTAGCGCGCCCAAGTGACCAGGATCACGGCATTGAACAATGCAATCCACAGGTACACCTGCAGGGTATTGAGCGCGGCAAAAATCGGTGCCTCGATGCGCGGCCCACCGTGGGTTTCCAGCATCGAAGTGATCCCCCGCGCCAGCAGCCAGATCAACCCGGCCCAGGCCATCAGGGTCAACAGCACGTCAATGATCCACATCACCAAACGTTGGCGGGTTCTGACCAGTTTCATGATCACGCCTCCTCTTCAATGGGTTTGATGCCGCGATCGGGGCTGACCCAGCGCGCACGCTTGCGATGCTGGTTGAACAGCACCTTGGGGAAACTGACCAGGGTGGTAAACAGGCTCACCAGCCAGAACACCATCGGGTACCACACCGTCCAGAACAGGGTTTTCCACAGGTCTTTTTCGTAGCGGCGGTCGATCATGATGCTCACCGCGAACTGCACCAGGCACACCATCGCCAATACCAGCCCGGTAAACGCCGGCGGTACCAGCGAGTCCACGGTAATGGCCGGTGGCAGCACCATGAATTTGCCGAGTACGTAGAAGATCACCGACAGCAGGAAGGTAAACGCCCAACCGGTGGAGAGGCAGTACTCAAACAACAGCGGCCACAGGTAGCGATGGCGCCATTGCCAGATGCCACGGATGTTCTTGAACAGCACTTCGGCACCGCCCTGGGCCCAACGCAGGCGCTGCTTCCACAGGCCGCCGACGGTTTCCGGCATCAGGATCCAGCACAGGGCGCGAGGCTCGTAGAAGATGCTCCAGTGATCGAGCTGCAGCTTCCAACTGACATCGATGTCCTCGGTGATCATGTCGGTGCTCCAGTAGTCGATGCGGTCCAGCGCCTTTTTACGGAACGCTACCACCACACCCGACACCGTGAAGATCCGGCCGAACACCCGTTGCGTACGCTTGATCAAGCCGATGATCGAAGAGAACTCGCCCACCTGCACTCGACCGATCAGCGTCGAACGCGTGCGGATGCGTGGGTTGCCGGTGACCGCACCCAGGCGCGGGTTGTCGAGCATCGGCGCGACCATGTAGGCGGCAGCGTTTTTGTCGAGCAACGCGTCGCCATCGATGCACACCAGGTATTCACTGCGCGCCGCCACGGCGCCCATGCGCAGGGCCACGGCCTTGCCCTGGTTCTGCGCCAGGTGCAGCACCCTTAGGCGTGGATGCTCCAATGCCAGGGCGTCGAGCACTGCGGCGGTGTTGTCCTTGGAGCCGTCATTGACCGCGATCACTTCAATGTTCGGGTACAACTGGCCCAACGCCGCATGGATGGTGTCGGCCGCGTTATCGCCCTCGTTGTAGCAAGGGATGATGATCGAGATCAGCGGGTTGCCAGCCAGGGTTGGTGCCGGAGTGTCTTCTTTCCACGGCCAATGGCGCTCCCAATGCAGCCAGAAGTACAGGCCGCCCGCGATCCACAACGCCGACATGAACAGCGGGTAGAAGAACACAAAGTCCATCAGGAACTGCCCGGTGACCAGGAAAATCAGGCCCAGGGGCACACCCAATACCAATGCCAGCACGAATAAAGCCAGGATTCTATCGAACATGGTCAAGGGTTCCATTGGTTGGAAAGGGCCGGACGCACAGTCTTCAGGTCCGGGGAGTTTTCCAGGAAGTTGTCCGGGTAGTAGCCAAAACTCGTGACACCCTGGCGCTTGAGCACACCCATCCACTCAGCCATCTGTTGACTGTCGATGTCCGGTGCGGCCTTGGTGCGCCAGTCTTTGGCTTGCAGTTCGAATACGGTGCGCTCCAGCGCGCCAGGGCGTGCCTTGACCGTCGCCACCAGCTTTTCCAGCCAGGCGTTGGAGGTTTTGTATTCCTGGCCTTCCATCAGCGGCATGGCCATGGGCGCGGTCCAGTCGTAGGTCTGGAGGAAGTCATCGAGGTTCTGCGCGAACCAGGCTTCGCTGCCTGGGTTGAGCATCGGCTCGGCGAAGATATTGCGCGCCGTCAGCAACTGCGGCCCTCCGATGGCGCGGACCTTGGCGGTCAGCTCCTTGGTGAAGTCGATCAGGTAGCGGCTCTTGAAGCGCGTCCAGCGTTGCATCACCGCAGGGTCGGCACGCAAGGCCTGAATCGTGCCCGGCAGGCCGCCGGCGACATAGGCCTTGAGCGCGGCAGGGCTGGCATCTTCGAAATCGTTGAACACCGCATCGTCGTGGTACAGCACGCCGTCGATGGCATTGTTGCGTGCCAGGTCTTCGTAGATTTCACCAATGATCTTGCGCACCTGCGGATCAAACGGCGACAGACGCTTGTATTGGTCCGGGTCGAGGCCGACCTGGCCGGTTTTCGGGTCCCAGCGCGTCACCCGTGGCAGCTTGGGGTCGAGGGCAAAGCTGAGCACCGGCATCCACGCGTACACAGCAGCATGAGCCCGGGTGTGCAACTGCCAGGAGACGCGGTTGAACAGGTCGGCACGTACCGGCAGATGACGGTTGGGGAAGTACAGTTCATGCACCAGGCCGTCGCCCTTGGGATCGGCGAAGGCTTGCAGGAACACGGTGCCCGCGCCCATGTCCACCACCCGCTGTACAAGCTGGTCGAGGTTGCGTGCCTGTTGGGCCGGGTCCGGGTCGTAGACGTTATCCAGGTCCACGTGCAACACGCGCAGCGGTGCCTTGGCTTGCGCCGCGACAATGCTGTTGGCGAAGTGCTCGCCATCCGGGTCGGACGCCACCAGGAAGCGCGGGCTGTTCATCAAGTCGGCAGAGCTGTCGAGACCATCTTCCAGGGTCAGGGCCATCTGGTAGCCCTGCTCGCCAATGATCGCCAGCGAGGTGCCCTTGGCAGCACCGTAAGGCCATACCCAGACGCGCGGTTTCTTGCCGGTGACGTTCTGGATCTTGTTGGAGATGGCTACGACGTCGGCACGCATGCGCGCATCGAACTGCGCCTGGCTTTCATAGCGACCCGTCGCCGGATCAAAGCGCAGCGAGGTTGCCGCCGGCTCCAGGTTGCCCTGGGGGTTGGCCAGGATGCCTTTATGGTTGTTGTCGGTATGCGCGGCAATTTCCACCAGGCCCGACTGCGACACTTCGCGAATCTGCTGCCAGGTCAGGAACTCCCCACGCGGCCGTGGCTGGCCGGCGAAGTCCACCGGCTGGTTCATCGGCGTATCGATCCAGTAGCCCACTGGCGCCAGCAGCGCCGGCCAGCGATAGGCGCGCAGCACCGGCATCACCCGGGTGTAGAAACTGGAGTAGCCGTCATCGAAGCTGAGCATGATGGCTTTGGGCGGCAACGCCGGCCCACCGTTGCGCGCCGCCAGGATCTGGTCGACGCTGACCGCCTGGTAGCCGTTCTCGCGCAGCCAGGCCAACTGCTCGATCAAACGTTCGGTGCGCACCGCCACCACTGCCTGATCGGGGTCGCGATCCTCGACGTCGTGGTAGGCAATGCCCAGGAAATGGTTTTTCGGCCACGGCGCTTCGTTGGCCGGTGTCGGCCGCTCGGCGGGTGGGGTGAAAGGTGCGGGTTGCTGGGCGCAGGCACTGGCCAGCATTACACCCAGGATCAACAGGCAACGGCTGAAGACGGTCATGGTCAGGCTCTTCTAGAAACGGTAAGTGAGGTCGACGAGCAGACGCAGATCGCGTTCGCGATCACCGTCGTATGGTCGGCTGACCAGGCTCAGGTTGGCGCCGGCTTCCAGTACATCGTTCCAGCGAAAGCGTTGGCCGTAGCCCACCAGACCGATGCCACCGGTGGAATAGTCCCGCTGGCTGTAGGTACCCGCACCGACCTGGAACTGCTGACTCCACTGGGTCTCGTAGCGGTGATAGAGCACGTGGTTGATGTTGAGGACGGGCAACACGGTGAAGTCCGACTTCGGGTTGAAGTAGATCGTGTCTTCCTTGCTGTTGCGGCTGGCGCCGACTTCCAGGCCCAGGTCCACCTGCACTTTCGGCGAGCTGTAGAGGCCTTCGCGGCCACTGAGCAAGGCTTCGAAGCGGTCGTTGCCGTCGCTGAAATGGGAAGGGCTGAGGGTTAGTTTCCATTCACGGCTTTCGTTGGCGCGCCAGCGGATGAAACCGCTGCCGCCGTTGGCCGTGATCCCGTCATTCAATGCGCGCAGTGGCGTGGTGGATAGCAGGTAACCCAGGCTGCCGCCGTATTGCCAGTTGTCGTTGATGTCGCGGGCGATCGACACGGCGGCGCCTTGTTTTGAGCCATCGCCGTAGGAATGGTTGGAGACCTCGGCCTCAATGGTCATGTCGCGTGTGCGCCGCTCTACGCCAACCACCTGCCAACGATGCTGCCCGGTGCCCTCTTCGAACGTGGCGCGGGCATAGCCGGCACCGGCGAACAGGCGCCAGTCTTCGTCGATGGGTGGCGTGTAGAGGCGGCTTTCAATGCCCCAGTCACGGCTGCCCGAGACGGCACCGGCATCGCCGTTGTTACCGCCGCCGAAGCTTTTCCCGGTGTAGGCCTCGACCCGCAGCTCGGCCATGTCATGCACTTCGCGCAGGCGTTGCAGGCGCTGCACCTGGCGGTTGTCCGGGTTGCGGGCGACCACGTCGTCGGTGAGGATGTCGAGTTGACGCCATTCCTGCAGGTCCAGCGCGGTGAAGCCCTGGGACATTTCCAGGCCGATGTCGCGCGGGCTCTGCGCTTCGGTTTCCTTGAGCGAGCTTTCAGCGCGTCTAGGCCAATCGCGGGCGCGGTACATTTCCGCTTGCGCCAGACGCAGGCCGATGCTGCCAGGGGCCTTGCCCACCAACTCCTCCAGGGCCTTTTCGCTGGACGGCAGGTCGGCGCCATAGGTGCCGGCCTGTGCGGACAATTGTTGGGCGTCCATCCACTCATCGTTCGGGTTGCCGATCGGCAGTCCCTTGAGCTCAACCCGGGGTTTCTGGGTGTCGGCCAAGTGCTTGGCGACCGCACGCGCTTCATCCACCTGGTCGTTTTCGAGCAAGGCGTAGAACAGCGCGGTGGTGTCTTCTACACGGTCGCCCACGTCCGCATCGGGAGCATCCAGCGCCTCGCGGTACAACGGCGCGGCCTTTTCCGGCAGACGCTGATCGAGGTAGGACGCGGCCACCCAACGCTTGGCATAGGTGGGCAAGCGCACACCTTCGGCCTGGAGGGTCTCGTATTCGCGGATCACCTCTGCGGTACGTGCCCGTGCCTTGAGCGCGCCCAGGCGGTCGATGCGCCAGATCACCACGTCGTCATGGGCGGTGGCGTCAGGGGTCCAGCGGGCAAGGAGCCTGTCGTAGTCCTGCAGCGCACGGTCGGCGATGACATAGCGTTCTTTCTCGGTACGCGTTGCGAACTCGGCGATGCGCACACGCTCGGCGGCCAGGTCACCTTCGAGGCGACGCTGGGTCACCGGGTCGACAAGCCCCGGACGCTGGGCCGAGAGACGCAACGCCGGCTGCGGCAGACGGGCCTTTTGCAGGGCGACCACGTATTCGCGGGCGACCTCAGGCTTGTCGCCGGCGCGGATAAAGGCCTGGTCGAATTCAAACAGCGCGTCGTACTGCAAGCCTGCACGGGTCAGCGCGTAGCCCAGCGCCATCCGGCGGTTGGGATCGTCGGGCTTGGCAGCCACCAGTGCGCGTGTGCGTTGCACCGCTGCGTTGGCTTTGCCACCGTCAGCCTCGGTGAGGGCCAGGCCCAATTGCAGGTCAATGTTATTCGGCTCACGCAGCAGCGCCTTGCGATAGACCGCTTCGGCCTGCGCCCACTGCTTCTGGTTACGATACGTGCGCGCAACCGTGGCCAGCGCCTGGGCGGTCAGGTTGCGATTCTGCCCCTGGGCCTCGTAAACCTTCAGCACCTCGGCATCCTGGCCGGCCCAACCGGCGATCACCAGGTGGTCACTGATCTGGCCTGGCGTCTGGCGCTCGGCTGGCAATTGGCGCAATTGAGTCAGGGCGGGGGTGAAGTTGCCGTTGCGCGCCTGGATGATCAGGGCGTCATAGGCCGGGTCGGCCATGGCGAAAGTGGGCATCAGCAACTGGCTGCACAAGGTTACCCCGATGAGCAGCCGCAACCGGCCTGAGGCACTGAGTGGGAGTGTTCGCAGCATATCGTGAGCTTCCTTACACACGGAAAGCTGTAACGATAGGTGGTCCTGAGCGGTTTGCATCAGGGTGTCGGCGTCTCGTGACCCGACCTAGCTTTCCTGTAGGAACTATCCCCGACGCGTGGATGGAAAAGGACAAGTCATAACAATTGTTCAGAATTGCACTGCAAATCTGAAATACGAATGGGGGAGCAGGGTTAGCTGCGATAGAGGGTTGCCAGTCGACATAGGTGTCGACGGTTTGACCTTTATCGCAGCTAACCCCGCTCCCCCATTTTTTATTTCAGGGCGATGACGAAATTTTTACTGCGCGCCGCCAACCGCACCGACCTTGGACATCACGAAGCTGATGAATTGCTCGACGGTCATTTTCTGGCCGTTGAAAGTCACTTCATTGTTGGCGTAGTGCAGCTTGGACACCACATCGCTGCCCACCAGGGTTGCCAGTTGCGTACCCACGGCCATGCCGCTGACCATTTCGCTGGCCATCTGGGATTGCTGCTCGATGGCTTTAGGATCGGTCACACCGCCGACCTGCGCTTGCAGGGCCGCCACGTCGGCGATCATCGGCTTGGACAGGGTCAGGTTGGCGTCCAGCAGCGAGACCATCTGCTTGCCCAGTTCAACCGGCGGCAGCTCCATGGAGGTCGGTTTGGCCAAGTCCAGCACCAGGTTGAATTTGCTCTCGCCGTGGGTGGTTTTCAGCGACAGGTTTTCCAGCGCCAGGTGCGGCTTGGCAGCCAGCAACTGGTTGACGTTGGCTTCGGCCAGGGCCTGCTCGGCTTCGGTCAGTTGCAGCTCCGGCACCGGTTGTCCGGCAGCGGCAGCGGCCTGCACCGGCTGCATCTTGTCCTGGTACAGCTTGGTCAGCACCAGGCCCGAAGGCACATCGATGTTCTTCAGGCTCAGGGCCATGGCGGCAGAGCCGACCGGTTTGCCCTGGTAGCCGATCTCGTCGATCTTGTAATCGACGCGGCCGGCCATGTTGTTGTCTTTGACTTCGCTGGAGTCTTTCTGCTCGAAGCCCTTGAGGGTCAGCACGGCTTTCTGCGGGCCGAAGGTGACTTTGGTGTCGCTCAGCTCGATGGTGTTCTGGCCGGTATAGAAGCCGAAGGTGGATTTCTCCAGGTTGCTGGCCACAGTCAGGCCGGCGAACTCAGCGTCGAATGGCGCGCCATTGGCGTCGACAACGGCCAGTTTGAGGCTGTTCACGTAGCCATCCACCTTGACCTTCTTGCCTTCGGCAGTGCTGTCGAAATCCAGGTTGAGGCCGGAGAAGTCCACAGAGGACGTTTTGTCCTTGAACGCCAGGGGCAACAGTTCGAGATTGCCGTTCACCGAACGGCTGTAGCCGATATTGGCCACGCCTTTGAGCGGCGATACATCTTTGGCGGCAGCGAACCACTTCTCGGTGGTGGCGTTCTTTTCCAGTGCATAGTGACTGGTGGCCATGACCGGCAGCCATTTCAACGACACCAGGCGCGAGAACGGCAGCGGGCCGTGTTCGATATGGTCGACAATCAGCAGCTCGGGGTTCGGGTTCTGTTCGCCGAAGACCGAGCCCTGGCCCTTGAGGCGATAGTGCGCGGTACTGCTGAACAGGCCACGGTCCAGGGACACCAGCTCCAGGGAAACGGTGCCGTCGACGCCGGCCATGGAGCGTTGCAGTTCCTTGTTGGCGTCCTGCACGGCCGTTTGCAGCACCGGCTCCAACTGCTTGCCGGTGTACCAGGCACCGCCTGCACTGACGACGCCCACGGCGACAACAAAACCCAAAAGAACGACTGCTGGCTTATTCATGAAGTGACCTGATCAAATCCTGTGAGAAGTGGGCTGTCTTCCTTGAACCCCGAGGGGATTGGCTCAAGCCCGCCGAAAACGGGGGAAGATTAGCACTGGGGGCCGCGAACGGCCCAGCTTTTCAGAGGGATCAGTTCAGCAGTAGTTCAGGAGTACTCCAACTCAATTTCATCCAACTGGTGGTCAAAACTCTTCAGCCGCGCCGTCCAGGTGTACACCAGCACCTCAAACTCGCGGTGTATCACGGCGTTGCCGGGGGTATCGGCCTTGGGGTCGCAGAAGTCCAACTGGTAGCGCTCGCGGGCCATTTGCGTGGCTACGTCGGACAATTCCCGCGCGTTATTCAGCCAGTGCCTACCTTCGGCAACTTGTTTATCGAGCGCCACGCACTGTTTTTTCAGGACTTCGAGGCTTTTTTCCAGGGGGGTGCCGGTGAGGTCGCCCATGACTTCCTGGAAGGTACGCCCCGGCTGCCAATAGCTGCCCCAGAAATAGCGGTCGAACACCGTCTCGACCCGGCGCAGCGCGACCTTGGTGTCCCAGATCGCGACACGGGTCTTGCCCTGTTCGAGGAGCTTTCGCTTCACCCGCTGATTTTGGTAGGAGGCCCAGGCCACCACACCGATGGACAGGGTGCCGATCACCAGACAGGCGCTGTCGAGAAACACCATGGCCTTGTCGAGTTGGTGAGCCAGCATGACGCCGTAGAAATAAGCAGCCGATAACAGCACCAGTGCGAAGAGCACGCACCAGAAAGCGGGAGCATAAGGGTTTTTCATTATTGGAATCCCCATGAGCAAACGCGAGCAGTGTCAGGTGGAGCGTCACGGCGCCCCACCTGACCAAGCATAGCTTTTAGCTCAGGGTTTGCCGGGCTGTGACGCTTGCGTTCGTCCGCTTTCCCAGCCGCCGCCCAGGGCCAGGAACAGATCGATCTGGCTCATGGCAACCTGGGTGTTGGCCGCCGCCAGCTGGGCGCGCACATCGGTATAGGTGCGGGTGGCTTGCAGGTCGGCCAGGAACGACGCGCGACCGGCCTGGAAGAAGCGATGGGTCTGGCCCGCCGCTTCCTTCGCCGACTCGCCGGCCTCATTCAGGGCATCACGGCGTTGCAGTTGCGCGGCGTATTGCGCCAGGCCGGTCTGGGTTTCGCGGATGGCATTGAGCACCACGCCGTCGAAGTGGGCCAGGGCGCCCTGGGTGGCGGCTTCGGCTTCGTGGATGCGTGCGCGGGCGCCGTTGGTCGGCACCGTCCAGCTGATCATCGGGCCGAAGCCCCAGCGGTTGGTGGGCGCCGTGCCCAAGTCGTCCAGTATGCCGACGGTACCCACGGTGGCGCCAATGCTGATGTCCGGGTACAGCGCAGCGGTGGCCACACCGATACGCGCCGTGGCGGCGGCCAGTTGGCGTTCGGCCTGGCGCACATCGGGGCGGCGTTTGAGCAGCGCAGCGCCATCGCCCACCGGCAGCAATTGCGCGATATGCGGCAGCTCGGCGCAAGTGCCGGTGCCGGCCGGCAATTGATCCACCGGCTTGGCCAGCAGCATCGACAGGCGGAACAGTCCGGCCTGGCGCGCTGCTTCGTAGCGCGGCATGTCGGCGCGCAGGGATTTGTATTGGGTCTGCGAACGGGTGACCTGGGTTTCATCGCCCCGCCCGGCGTCGCGCAGGCGTTGGGTCAGCTGGGTGCTCTGGGCTTGCAGATCGAGGGACTCGTTGGCGATGGCCAGCTCTTCATTGGCTGCGCACACCTGGGTGTAGGAACGCACGACATCCGCCACCAGGGTGATGCGGGCGATGTCGGCAGCGGCCTGAGCCGCATCCGCGTTGGCCTGGGCGCTTTCGATACCGCGCTGCAAGGCGCCGAACAAATCGAACTGGTACGAGGTGGTGATCCCCACGCTGCCGATGTTGGCCACCGGGACTTTTTCCGTTAGCAAAAACGCTTCACCGGATTCCTGCAGACGCTGGGCCTCGGCCTTGGCGCCCGCGCTCCAGCCGCCCGCGGATTCAGCTTCCTGGGTCTGGAAACGCGCGCGCTGCAGGTTGGCGGCGGCCACCCGCAAGTCGGTGTTGGAGGCCATGGCCTGGCGCACCAGCTCATCCAGGCGCGGGTCCTTGTACAGCTTCCACCAGTCGGCCGGCACCGGGGCCGAGACGACGTTGCCACCCTCGCCGGCAATCTGCCCTTGCAGGTCGCTCCGGTTGATGGCGGACTTTTCCGGCAGCGTGTAATCCGGCCCCACCACTTGGCAGGCCGACAGCAGCAACCCCAGCGTAGCGGTGGCCAGCAGCTGCTTCATGGCTTGTCTCCGTCTTTAACCTTGTCGCCGATGATCGAGACGGTGGCCGTGCGCCCGGCGATCATGCGGAAGTCCGCCGGCACATCGTCAAAGGCGATACGCACCGGAATCCGCTGGGCCAGGCGCACCCAGCTGAACGCCGGGTTGACGTTGGGCAGCAGGTTGGAGCCGCTGCTGCGGTCGCGGTCTTCGATACCGGCGACGATGCTTTGCACGTGGCCATGCAGGCGGGCGTTGTCGCCGATCACCCGGATGTCCACGCCCATGCCGACATGGATACCGTCGAGCTTGGTTTCTTCGAAATAGCCGTCGATATGAAACGAATTGCTGTCCACCACCGACAGCACCGGGCGCCCGGCGGTGACGAACTCCTGGGTACGCGGCGCACGGTCGTTGACGTAGCCGTCCACGGGGCTGCGGATCACCGAGCGGTCGAGGTTCAGTTGCGCGGAATCCACCGTCACCTGGGCTTCGGCCAGGGCCGACTGGGCACGGGCCACGCGGGATTGGCTTTCTTCCAGTTGCTCGCTGGGCACCAGGTTGCCCAGGCCTCGGTTACGCTTGTACTCGCGCTGGGCCTGGGCCAGGGTTTCCTGGCGGTCGGCCACGGCGGCCTGGGCTTGGCGCAAGGCAAGCTTGAAGCGGTCCTGATCGACGGCGAAGAGCACCTGGCCCTTGGTCACCAACTGGTTGTCGTGCACGTCCACGCGCTGGATCAGCCCGGACACGTCCGGAGCGATCTGCACGATGTCGGCACGGATGTGGCCGTCACGGGTCCAGGGGGCAAACATGTAGTACATGACCATGCGCCACACCACGACGACCGCGAACGTCACGATCAACAACGTGAGGACTACACGGCCGATGGTCAAAAAAGGTTTTTTCATGTCATCAGGTATCGACTGAGTGAGTCCACCGCGCCCAGCAACAGCGCGTACAGCCCCACATTGAACAATGCCCGGTGCCAGACCAGGCGATAGAAGTGGAGGCGGGTCAACAACCCGTGCACCACCAGGAACAACACATACGTAATGCCCATCAGCACCAGCAGCGTGGGCAGGAACACCCCGCTGATATCCAGATCACCGATCATAAAGGCGCTCCATCAGGCAGCGGCGCTTGCATCTCAGTGCCGCCAATGAACTCCACACCCGGCAGCAACGCCAGGCGCAAACCGGCCAGCGCGTGCAGCAAGTGCAGGCGGGTGTCGTCTTCGTCTTGCAGGCCTTGGCCGTTGAGGGCACGGCGCGTGCGGTCCAGGGTCATCAGCAGACCGCTGGGCGCGGGCAAGCGTTCACCGGCCTTGAGACACGCCTTGAAGTAGCCGCCTACGCCTTCCACCACTTGGTTGAGCAACACCCGTGGCACGCCGAGGATGCGCGGCGAGTAGGCCAGCAAATCGAGCAGGTTCAGCGCCACGCGCAAATCGCGCAGGGCGGTGCCGGTGTCCTGGTTGATCAGGGCCAGGCGCGGCAGGTGTTGCATCAGGCGGTCGAGCATCTGCACGGCCATGTGGCGGTGTTCGGCCAGGGTCGCGGGTTCGGTGAGGCTGACGATGTCGCGCCAGCTGAAACGAGTCAGGCGCTTGGCCGCCAGCTCGGCGCCGAAAGGCCGCGCGATCAGCGTCCACACAAAGGCGAACAGCAGGCCCACCGGCCCGGCCAGGTTGACGTTGGCGAAGTTGAGGAAGTCGGCGTCGTAAGCACCCTGGATGCTGATGAACGACGAGGTGTTCACCAGCGTCAGCAACATGCCCAGGTAGAAACGCGGCTGTACGGTGAGCGTGCCGATGCAGATGAACGGCACCGCGAAGGCCAGCACCAGCATCGGAAAGTCGTGCAGATTGGGCAGCACCAGGAACAGATAGAGACTGGCGAACAACACCGACATGGCGGTCCAGAAAAAGAACCGGTAGATCTGCGGCGCCGGATCGTCCATCGAGGCAAAAAAGCTGCAGGCGACGGCGGCCAGGATCACCGCGCTGCCGCCGTCGGTCCAGCCGAGCAGGATCCACAATACCGACGCGACAATGATCGCGGTGACGGTGGAAAACGCCGAGTAGAACATCAGCCCGCGGTCGAGGAACGGCGTGAGCCGGCCCAGGCGCCAGTGGCGGTAGACGGCGCGCCAGGTGTCCTGGCTTTCGCACTGGATGGCGGCTTGCAGGCTGCGGCAGTCCTGCCACAGGTCGATCCACTCGGCCAGACGATACAGCGCATTGGAGAACAGCAGCGTGTGACGCTCGTCGAGCGCTTCGCCGCTGGGCTGCAGTGCGTCGACCTGATCACGCAGGACGCGCCAGCGTTCCATTGGCGCCGCTTCTTGGGTGTCCTCCAGCCACTGGCTGGTCGCTTCCAGCAGCGGCGTGATTTTATCGAGGAACTCGGGCGCGCGATGTTCGATGGCATAGAGCGCGTCGTCGAGGGCGTCCACCACCGGCAGCAGGTGAATCATGCGCCCGCGCAGCTCCTTGGTATTGCGCACCGTCTGCGGCCGTGCGCCTTCGTGAGGCAACTGGCCGATCATCAATTCGAGGGTATTGAAGGTGGCGACCATGCCGCCGCGCAAGGTGCTGATTTCTTCAGGCGCCACATTGCGCGTGATAAAGCGTTGGCTGTAGACCTGGGCATCGGCAAACCACTTGGCCACCGAGCCATCGAACACCGGCATCAGCCGGCGCGGCCAGAACATCGCACCCACCACCGCCGCTACGGCGATACCGAGGAAGATTTCTTCGGTACGCGCTTCAGCGACATCCCAGACAGCCAGGGGATTATCCACCACCGGCAGGGCGATCAGCGGCAAGGTGTAGCCAGCGAGCATCAGGGCGTAGTTGTTGGCGGTGCGCAAATGCATCGACAGGAACAGCAAAGTGCCCGTCCACAGGGCAATCACCACCACCAGCATGTAGGGCGACTGCACGAACATCGGCACGAACAGCACGGCCGCCGCCGCGCCCATGAAAGTGCCGATGGCACGGTACAGCGCCTTGGAACTGGTCGGGCCGACAAACGGGCTGGAAACGATATACACCGTGGCCATCGCCCAGTACGGACGTGGCATTTGCATAAGCATGGCGATGTACAAGGCAATCATCGAGGCCGCGAAGGTACGCACCCCGTAGAACCAATCACGAGCGGGCGGGAAACCGGTAAAAAATCCGTTCAAAGCGACGCCGCCTCGAAGGCACGCAGCACGCGCAGCGCGGCCTCCATATCACCTTGGGTCATGTCGGCCAGCACTTCCTTGCGCAGGCGTACCAACTGCACTTCCACTGCCTGTACCAACTCGCGGCCACGCTCGGTGAGGCTGAGGGACTTGGCGCGACGGTCGTGGATGTCTTCGGTACGGCACACGTAACCGTCGGTGCACAGCCGGTCGAGCAAGCGCACCAGCGACGGGCTTTCCATCCCCGAGGCCTGGGCCACTTTGACCTGGTGCACACCGTCGCCCAGGCGACCGATCATCAACAACGGCACGGCGCAGGCTTCGGAGATGCCATAGCTCACCAGCGTGGTCTGGCAGATTTTGCGCCAATTACGGGCGCCCACCACCATGCTGCTGCTGAGGTTCATCTGGAGTTGTTCGAGGGATTGAGGCACTGGATAGTTCGCATACAGTTAGTTTGCTAACTATCAATATGATGGGTGAAGCCAGATGCGTCAAGTTTTGAAACAATTTTGCGGATGGGTGGTGGGCGGTAGCGGTAAGTAAAGCGGGTCCTGGGGGCCGGTGCTGAATTCCCGCCATCAACCCCATGGCCCGTGCGTCAGAAAAAGTTCACTAACGCGGAAAAACCTCATATTTTTTTAACCTTCACCAGATTTTTTCAACTTTTGCCCTTTCTGCTAAGTTTTTTGCACCCCTCGCCCACCCCGCAACATCAGATTCAACTCATCCACCACTTCTGCCCAATCCGCATCTTCCAGAATCTCCTCGCGCAAAAACGCCTTCTGGCTGTCCGTCCAGAAAAACGCATCCGCCAGGTTCAGCTCCGGCTTGAGCGGTGAATGCACCGCCACGAATTTCTCGATACTCACCGGGTCATCGGGCAGCCCGAGCTGTTTGAACAGTGACGGCAAGCTATGTACGGGCGATTGCATGACGGGCTCCTGATAGAAAAGCATTTACCCAGTCTAGCGGCAGCCCTCGGGTTGCGCCGACGGGACGTTGCACAACACGAACAAGCGCGCCCTGGCGCCTCCGCCATCCTGGCGACTGAGTTCGCGCCAGCCTTCGGGCAGCGGGGCGAATTCGTCCGGCGCTTCATTGCTGCTGATCAGCCACACACGGCGGGTTTCGGCGGGCAGTGCCGACAGGCGGTCGAGGTAGATGCGTCCGCCGTCCTGGTCCACCAGGGTGCCGAAACCATAGGCATTCGGCCGGGTTGAGGTGCCATCCGGCTTAGGTGGGGTGTAGAGCTGCAATTGGGCATCGGTCTGGTCGTAATACACATAGCTCAGGTACCACAACATGTCGCTGAGGACGATGCGGTCGTCTTCCTGGTAATTGCGGTTGACGAACTCCACCGGCACATTGAACTGGTCGTGCTCATCCACGGTGAAATTGTTCTTCAATCCCACCAGCTCGACGCCGACGAATAGCACAAACAATGCCGCGCCCAGCAGTGCAAACCGCGACGGCAGACGATCAATGGCCATCGCCAGCAGGATCGGCAAGCCCAGGGCGTACACCGTCAGGTAACGTTCGATAAACACCGGGGAAATAAACGACACGCCGTAGACCAGCAGCAGTGGCAACAGGAAAAAAAGCAACAACAGGCTGGCCGGTCGGTGGCGTTCGCGATCGCGCCAGGCGGTAATGACAACCACCGCCACCAGCAGCAGCGGAAACAGCCAGAACAGCGGCGCCCAGAAGCCGACGCCTTCATCCTGCAGCACGAACTGCCAGATCATCGACGGCAGGGAGAACAGGCTGACGGGATCCTCCCAACCGATGTCGCCCCCCACCTTGAGCTGTTCGACATGCTGCACCAAGTCCAACAGGTTCGGCAGCCACGGCAGGTACAACAGCACAATCGCAGCGTTGGCCGCCCACCAGGCCGGACGCGTGATCAGGCGCTGGCCTCGCGGCGCCGTGCCACACAACGCACCCAGGTAAGCCCAGTGCACCAGCACACAGAGCGCGGTGAAGTAGTGGGTGTAGAAACCGGCACTCATCAACACGACATACGCCGCCAGATAACGCGTGCGCTCGGGCTGGCGCACCCAGTACACCAACGCCAGCGTGGCGCCCAGCAGCCACACGCCGAGCAGCGAATACATGCGCACTTCCTGGCTGTAGCGTACCGCCGTCGGCAACAGCGCCAGCAGGATCCCCGCCAGCACCGCCGCCCGGCGGGTGGAGAGTTGCCGGGTCAGCCAGACGCCCAGGCCCACGGCGACCACACCGGGAATGGCGCTCATGCCGCGAATCGACCAGATGCTGTCGCCGAACAGCTCGATCCAGCCGCGCAGCAGGAAAAAATACAGCGGCGGGTGCACGTCGTGTGCGGCGTGGAACCACAGGTCGCCCACGGCGTATTCGCTGAGCAGCAGGCTCGAACCCTCGTCACCCCAGATCGCCGACGCCGTCAGGTGGTAAAACCGCAGGGCCATGGCCAGCGCCAGGATCGGCAACCACCAGAGACCGCTGATCCAGCCGGCACCTTCCCACGTGAGGCGATTGAGTGCCGGTAACGTCCCGACCTTTTCGTTTTGCTCTACCACAGACCGACGCACCTCAATTCCCCTGATTGCCCAAGCGCAAACACCGCCACTCTAGGACAAAAGCCCAGGATCCGCCGCTGGAATCGGACAAATCAGCAATTTGTGCAGGGCTTCTCCGAAGCAAACGCAGGAACAGGCTATTATTGCGCCCCTCCAAGGACTCAGGATCAAGGACACGTCATGCGCATCGGTTTTCTGTCACCCCTGGCACTGGCATTGCTCGCCGGTATTTCCCTACAGGCTCAGGCCAGTTCCGACGACTCGTGCTACCCCGACTGGCGGGTTTCGCGTGACAGCCTCGATTCGTGCAGCAACCTGCCTTTCCTCAGCCCCGGCAACGACAGTCGCGTCAACCTGCGCCTGCTGCTGGCCGATAAAAACGCGGCGCCCCTGGCACCCAATGCCTTGAGCGAAGACGATCTGTCCCAGGGCTTTGGCGCGGTGCCCTTCCCGGTCTACCGCCTGGCGCCGATTCCGAGCACCAACGAAGAACCGGATAACAAGCCCGACGACTCACGCACTGCCGAACTGGACGCGCTGCTCCAGCCCCTGGGCATCAAGCGTGACGAGTACAAAACCGCCGGGGAAGAGTTTCTGAGTGGCGAAGGCAGCCGCTGCCGCAGCAACGACGATGACAGCGCCACCGCGTTCATCAGCCAGGTGACCAAGGCCGACATGCCGGCGGCCGAACGCGAGTTGCTGGTGAAGGCGCGCTTGCAGTTGCTGACCACCTGCTCGTGGGAAGGCCAGGTAGTCGACGCCCAGCAGATCCAGTCCGCCGATGGCCAACTGTTGCGCACTTACCTGCAAGCCGCTGCCGACTTCTACAGCGGCCGTTTCGGCGATGCCGAACGGGGGTTTGCCGCCGCCAGCTCCAGCCCTCTGCCTTGGCTGAAGGAAACCGCGCTGTACATGACGGCACGCACGTCCTTGAACCTGGCCCAGGCCGAGGCCTTCGACGAATACGGCATGCCGCAACTCGCGCGTGTGGACAAGTCGGCCTTGAACGACGCCGAACAAGGTTTTCTCGGCTATCTGAAGACTTATCCACAAGGCGTTTACGTGGCCTCCGCCCGAGGCCTGCTGCGCCGGGTTTATTGGCTGGGGGATGACAACAGCAAGCTTGCCGAGGCCTACGCCTGGGCCATGACCCAGGCCACTGACACACAGCGCAATGTGTCGGTGGATGAGCTGGTGGAGGAAGCCGACCTCAAGCTGCTGATGGTCAACAGCGAGACTGTCTCCACACCGATGATCCAGTTTGTCAGTGACTTGATGGTGATGCGCGGCGGCAACCAGCCCGCCCTCTCCCGCGCCGATCTGGAAAAACAAAAAGCCGCGTTCGCCAGTGCGCCGGACTTGTATGACTACCTGCTGGCGGTCAACGCGCTGTACAGCGAGCATCAACCGGACGCCGCCCTGAAGCTGTTGCCGCAAAGCGTGCCGTCGAACCTGAATTACTTCGCCTTCAGCCAACAGACCCTGCGCGCACTCGCCCTGGAAGAGAAAAAGGACTGGAAAGGCGCCGAAGCGCTCTGGCTGCAACTGCTGCCCCTGGCGAAATTGCCGCTGCAACGCGATCAGGTGGAACTGGCCCTGGCGATGAACTACGAACGCAGCGGCCAGTTGGCCAAGGTGTTCGCCGCCGACTCGCCGATCAGCGCCAAGCAGGTGCGTTACATCCTGCTGCGCAACGTCGCCGGCCCTGAGTTGCTACGCCAGCAGATCGCCCAGGCCAGCGACCCGCTGGAACGCCAGACCGCACAATTCGTGCTGCTCTACAAAGACCTGTTGCGCGGCCAGTTCGCCACCTTCGCCGAGGACCTCAAGCAACTGCCGGCCAGCGCCCCGGAAGACAAGCTGGGCACCAGCCTGGGCTACGTCTACAGCGCCAGCCAGACCTTGAAACTGTTCCAGTGGAACGGTGACAAAGCCGAGTCCGGCTACGCCTGCCCGAGCATCGCGCAGATCGCCGCAACCTTGCAGGCCGATGCCAAAAACCCACAGGGCCTCAACTGCCTGGGCGAGTTCATCCTGCGCAACGGCCTGGACGGCATGCCGCTGGAACAGGCACGCGCCGCCGGCAGCCTGGGCAGCACCGCGTCGGACTTCAAGGGTGAAACCTTCTCGCGCCTGGACGGCTACAAGCAAGTGATCGGCAACGCCAAGGCGCCGAAGAACGACAAAGCCTATGCATTGTTCCGCGCCATCAACTGCTACGGGCCATCGGGCTACAACAGCTGCGGCGGCGTCGAGGTGGAGCCGGCCGTGCGCAAGGCGTGGTTCCGCCAGTTGAAAACCGGCTTCGCCGACACCCAGTGGGGCAAGTCCCTGCAGTACTACTGGTGAAGCACCTGTGGCTCGGCTTGCTGTTGCTGGCAAGCCCGGCCTTCGGCGCTGTCGACGCCCGCGACTATGACGCTTTCTGGCTGTGGAGTGGCGTCACCCCACAGCCGGTACTCAAGCAGGCCAAGACCCTGTATATCCTCCAGGGCCAGATCAACTCGACTCGCCGCGCCCCTCAGCTCGGCGTGCGGATGATCGCCCAGGGCATCAGCGTGCCGCGCCTGACCCAGGGCGACATCTGGATCGTCTACCGCGCTCACACCCTGCGCTGGCCCGAGCCGGTCTACAGCCAACTGCTCGGTCAGGTGCAACGCTGGCGCGACGCGGGCAACCCGGTGGTCGGTATCCAGATCGACTTCGATGCGCGCACCCAATACCTGCACGAATATGCCGGGTTCCTGCGCGACCTGCGCCAGCGGTTGCCAGCCGACCTGCGCCTGAGCATCACCGGCCTGATGGACTGGAGCAGCAACGCCGACCCGGCCGCCATCGCCCAACTCAAAGGTGTAGTGGATGAGGTGGTGGTGCAGACGTACCAGGGGCGCCATAGCATCCCGGATTACGCGGCGTACTTGCCACGCATGAATCGGCTGGGGCTGCCGTTCAAGATCGGGTTGATTCAGGGTGGAGAGTGGGAAGCGCCGGGGTATTTGCAGGGGAGCGAGTGGTTTCGGGGGTACGTGGTGTTTTTGCAGAATCCCTAACCTGAGCCGCACCCACCGTTCGCAACGGATACACCGATTCCCATCCTCCGCCCAACGCTTTATACAAGCCAACCATCGCCAGAGAGACGCCGGTCGAGCTTTCGACCCACTGCTCCTGCGTGGCCAACAGTGCGCTTTGCACGGTGAGGACGTTGACGAAATCCACCACGCCTTCCACGTACTGCTGCTGCGCCGTGCGCAGGGCAATCCGGTTCTGGCGCACGGCTTCGGCCAGGCTGTCGCGGCGCAATTGGCTGGCGTTGTAGCGGGTCAACTGGTCGTCGATCTCATGCCAGGCGCGCAGCACGGTTTGCTGGTAGGCGAGCGCCGCTTCCTGTTGCTGGGCTTCGCGCAGGTTCAACATGCCTTGCAGGCGCCCGCCGTTGAACAGCGGCAGGCTGAACTGCGGGCCGAAGGCAAAGGCACGGGAGCTCCAGGAACCGAAGTCCGAGAGTTGCATGGCCTGGGAGCCGAGGCTGCCGGACAAGGTAATGCGCGGGTAGAAGTCGCCCTTGGCCACGCCGATGCTGGCGGTGGCGGCGTGCAGGCGGGCCTCGGCCTGGCGGATGTCCGGGCGGCGTTCGGCCAGTTCCGAAGGCAGGCCGATCGCGACCTGGCGCTGGGTTTGCGGCACGGCAGCGTCCTTGGACAGTTGCGCGTGCAGCGCTTGCGGCGGCGCCCCCATCAACAGGCTGAGGGCGTTGATCAGTTGGTCCTGGCGCTGTTGCAGATCCGGCAGGCGCGCCTCGATGGCGGCGACCTGGGCGGCGGCTTCGGCGACATCCAGGTCGGTGGCCACGCCGTCGGCCAGGCGCAATTGCGACAGCTTGAGGCTGTGACGGGCGACGTCGAGGTTCTGTTCGGTGACGGCGCGGGTGTTCTGCACGCCGCGCAGTTGGATGTAGTCCTGGGCGGTCTCGGCGAGTACCGACAGCAGCACGGCGCGGCGGTCGTCTTCGGCGACTTGCAGGGTGGCGTCGGCGGCTTCGGTTTCGCGTTTTACCCGGCCCCAGAAATCCAGCTCCCAGGAGGCGGAGAAGCCCGCGTCCCACTGGTTGAACGCCGCACGGCCGTTCTCGCCGGACGGGTCGCTCAGGCCTTGGCCACTGTTGCGTTTGCGCTGGTAAGCCCCCGTCGCATCAACCTGGGGGTAGCGCTCGGCGGTCGTCACCTGGCGTACCGCGCGGCTTTGTTGCAGACGGCTGCTGGCCAGTTTCAGGTCAAGGTTGTCGGTGAGCGCACGGCGTGTAAGGGCCGAAAGCTGCTCGTCGTGGAACACATCCCACCAGCGTTCCTGCAAAGGATCACTGACGGCGCGGCTGGCTGCCTGGCGCCCCTGTGGCTCGCTCCATTGCGTCACTTGCGGGCCCTGCGGCGTGTGGAAATCCGGGCCGACCGTGCAGGCACTCAGGCTGATGAGGCTCAAGGTGAGCCAGGCAACTCGCTTCATTGCTGGGCCACCTCACGCTGCTGCGCGACCGGGCGGGTGTCGACGCTGGCTTCCACCGACATGCCGACACGCAGGCGTTCAATGTGAGCCTGGTTGGGTTCGAGGACGATCTTCACCGGGATGCGCTGTACCACCTTGGTGAAATTGCCCGTGGCATTGTCCGGTTTGACCGAGGCAAACGTCACGCCTGTCGCAGGCGCGAGGCTATCCAGATGGCCGTTGAGCAACTCGCCGTCCAGGCTGTCGACACGCACCTGCACCGCTTGGCCGGCGTGCATGTGGGAAAGCTGGGTTTCCTGGAAGTTGGCCACCACGTAAGCCTCCTCCAGCGGCACGACCGCAAGGATCTTGCTGCCCGGTGTGACATAGGCGCCCACCCGCACCGCCCGCTCGCCGACCATGCCATCCACCGGCGCGACGATGCGCGTATACGACAGTTGATAACTGGCCAGTTCCAGCGCGGCCTGGGCACGCTTGAGCCCCCCTTCGGCGGCATCGCGCTGGGCGGTGAGGATTTCCACTTGCTTGCGCTCGGCCGCCAGCACCGCCGTAGCGTTGGCCAGGCGTGCGGTGGCCTGGTCGATGCGGGTCTTGGCTTGCTGGGCGTTCTGCACGGTGCCGGCACCGACACCGGCGAGGTGGTTGTAGCGGTTCAGTTCGTGTTCGGCAAAGGCCATTTCGGCGCGATCCGCTGCAACGGTGGCCTGGGCCTGGGCGATCACCGAGCTTTGGCGCTCCAGGGTCGCGGTGGCGTTTTTCAGTTGGGCCTGGGCGACCAAGGCGTCGGCATCGGCAGCCTGGGCAGCGGCGCGGAAGTCGCGGTCGTCGATCAGCGCCAGCAGTTGGCCGGCCTTGACGCGCTGGTTGTCTTCCACCAGCACCTCCTTGATGAAGCCGGCCACACGCGGCGCCACCAGGGTGAAGTCAGCGGCGACGAAGGCGTCGTTGGTGGTCTGGCGCTTGCTGCCCAACACGCCCGGCGCGACCAGGTACACCAGCACACCCACGGCAACTATGGCGATGACGGCGACGGCGATTTTATCTTTGCGTTTCATGAACAGTCCTTTCAATCAAGTCGGTGCGCGCGGCGGAAAAATCCGCGTGGGCATCCAGAAAATCAGCAGGATCAACGCCACCGCGACCGCGGCCATGACGTAGTACAAATCCGAAGAAGTCAGCACCACGGCCTGCTCATGCAGGCGGTGCGCCAGGCCCGGCGCATCGCCGTCGGCCAGGGGCGAATTGCCCAGACGATCGACCAACATGGTCGAGTGGAAGTGCAGGCGCTGGGTGGTCAAGGTATCGAGCACGCCGGTGGCGATCACGGCGGCCAGGCCCTTGATGGTGTTGAACCAGGCCGAAGCAAACGGCCCGTCCATGGGCTGAATGCTGCCGGTGGAGAGCATCAGCAGCGGCAGCACGGCCATCGGTTGCCCGAAGATTTGCAGCAGGTACAAGCCATAGAAGTCGTCGCGAATCCACGCTGACGTCAGATGCGCACTGCCCACGCAGCACAGCACCAGCATGCCCAGGCCGATCCCCAGCACCCAGCGGCAATCGACCCAGCGCAAGTTGCACAACGCCGCCACCAGCGGCAGCGCGATCAACTGCGGGACCGCCATCAGCAACATCACCGGCGCGGTTTGCAGTGGACGGTAACCCTGCACCTGGGCGAGAAAACTCGATGGAATGATGATTACCGAGGTCAGCACCATCAGCACGCCGGCCAGCACAATCAGGGCGAACGCCAAGTTGCGCAGGCCGAGCATTTGCAGCTTGAAGAAGGGAATGGGCTGCGACCATTCGTTCAGCATGAACAGCACCAGCAACACCCCCCCGCCACACAGCAGGAAGGTGATCAGGCCCGACTCGAACCAATCCAGGCGGTTGCCTTGCAGAATGCCGATCACCAGCATGCAAATCGCCGGGAAGCCCAGCAGCAGGCCGCGCCAGTTGAACTGCTTGAAGCGCTCAAGACGCAGTGGGTCTTGCGGCAGGCCATAGGCCACGGCGGCCATGGCCAGCAGGCAGGGCGCGACGATTTGCCAGAACGCCCACTGCCAGCCGACGTACTCGGTCCACAGGGCCGCCAGCGGTGTGCCGAGGCTTGGGCCGAAGGTAGCGGTGAGTGCGTAGCCGGCCAGGCCGTACAGCTTGACGTTGGCCGGCAGGAAACGCAGGGCCACGGTCATCAGCATCGGCGGCAACGCGCCGCCGGCCAGGCCTTGCAGGGTACGCAAAACCAGCAGGCTTTCGTAGTTCGGCGCGAACGGGCACAGGACGCCGAGCACCGTGAACAACCCGATGGCATACAAGGTGAAGCGACGCAGGGAAAACGTTACCGAACACCAAGGCGCAAAGGCCATGGCCGCCACGGAAGTGGCGGTGTAGGCCGCGACGAGCCAGGTGCCTTCGTCAAACCCGATGTACAGCGCGCCACGGATATCCGCGAGGGCCACTTTGGTGACCATCTCGTTGAGACCGGAGACCAGCACCGCCAGCAACACCCCGACTAGGCCGATGATGATGCGCGGGCCGAATACGGGCGGGGTCATGGCAGTGGGTCTGGCTGCGGCCGCAAGGGTGGGGGCAGCGAGGGAAGTCATGAACAGGTAACTCGGAATGATCAATACCCGAGCAGTTTAATCAGGCACACACATGACAAAAAGTTACTTGTTGGCAGGATATAAGTGCGCCAAACGCAATTGTCAGGCGGGCTGGGCTTCGAGCCACGTGGCGTGACAGCTCTCGCGCATGGTTTCACGCAGCCATTTGTGGGCGGGGTCCTTGTCGAAGCGCGGGTGCCAGGACTGGGCCAATACCAGGGTCGGCAACGAGATCGGCAAAGCGAAGGCGCGCAGTGGCAGTTTCAGACGCGTGGCGCTCAGCAGCGCTTCCTTGGGCACCGGCAACAGCAAATCGGAATCGGGCAGCATGAACATTGCACCGTGAAAGCCCGGAGCGATCATCGCCACGCGACGTTCCAGGCCCTGGGCGTTCAGTGCGGTGTCGATCGGCCCCCGCGCAATACCGCGCCGCGAGATGCTGATATGGGAATAGCTGGCGAAACGTGCAGCGGTGATTTCCTCATCGAACAACGGATGGTCCTCCCGCGCCAGGCCGACGAAGGTAGTGGAGAACAGGTTCTGCACCTTCACTTCAGGGCTGGCGGGCATGGTGTTGCTCACCCGCAGATCCAGGCGACCTTCGCGCAGCGCCTCGTCGTCGGTGTCGCCTTCGGGCACGAAGCACAGTTCGCACAGGGGGGCCATGCGCTCCATGGTGTCGAAAAGGCGCCCGCCATACACACCGATGAAAAAGTCATTGGCACGCACGCTGAAGCGGCGACGCAAGGTACTCAGGTCCACCTGGTCCGCCGAACGGAACAGCAGCGCCGCCTGCTCCACCACATTGCGCACCTGGCCTTGCAACTGCAGGGCCTTGGGCGTGGGCACCAGGCCACGACCGGCGCGCACCAGGATCGGGTCGCCCACGGCTTCGCGGATACGCGTGAGCGTGCGGCTCATGGCCGCCGGGCTGAGGTTCATGCGGCGCGCGGCGCCGACCACGCTGCCCTCGTCGAGCAGGGCGTCGAGGGCGACCAGCAGGTTCATGTCCGGTAGTTGCATGCCAGGCACTCGTGATCGGTGGCGCGTGAATTTGACGCAATCGTAGCGTATTCAACGTTGCATGCCCCAGCGTTTCACGGTCAAGCGCTCGAATGTGTCGAACACCAGGTTCTCCACCAACAGTCCGATCAGGATCACCACCGCCAGCCCGGCGAACACCTTGTCGGTGTACAGCTCGTTGCGGTTCTGGAAGATGTACCACCCCAGGCCACCCTTGCCGCTGGTGGCACCGAATACCAGCTCGGCGGCGATCAGGGTGCGCCAGGCAAATGCCCAACCGATCTTCAGGCCCGCGAGGATCGACGGCAGCGCCGCCGGGATCAGGATGAACAGCACAAAACGCATGCCCTTGAGGCCATAGTTGCGACCGGCCATGCGCAGGGTTTCGGACACGCCGAGGAACCCCGAGTAAGTATTGAGTGCCAGCGCCCACAACACGGAATGCACCAGCACAAAAATCAAGCTGTTCTGCCCCAGGCCGAACCACAGCAGCGCCAGCGGCAGCAACGCAATCGCCGGCAACGGGTTGAACATCGAGGTCAGGGTACTCAGCAAGTCGCGTCCCAGTTGGGTCGACACCGCCAGGGTGGTCAGGGCGAACGCCAGCACGATGCCGATCAGGTAGCCTTTGATCAGCACGGCCAGCGAGATGCTGACTTTGCTGAGCAATTCACCACTGAGCAGGCCGTCGTAAAGCGCATGAAAAGTCTGCAAGAAACTCGGCAACAGCAGGTCGTTGTCCTGGTAGCGTGCAACGGCTTCCCAAAGGATGGCGAGCACAATCAGGATCAGGCCCTTGCGCAGCCAGCCTTGTTGCCACAGGCGCTGTCGCAGGGGCAACTCGCGTTCCACAGGGACGCTGAGCAGCGGTTCCAGGGTGATTTCAAATTCCTCGCGCATTGGGTTGACCCTTCAGTAAGCGATGCGGATATCGGCGAAACCCAACTCACGTTCGGCCTCGGGTGCTTCATCGAACAGCAGGCGATGAATGCGCCGCGCCGATGCCTGGAACGCCACGCCCCCAAGGCTGTGCAGGTCGTATTGATGGCTGTGGACTTCCGCACGTACGCGCCCGGGATGAGGCGACAGCAACAGGATGCGATTGCCCACCACCAGCGCTTCTTCGATGGAGTGGGTGACGAACAGCAGGGTAAAGCGCACCTCTTCCCAGAGCAGCAGCAACTCTTCCTGCATTTTGCGTCGGGTCAGGGCGTCGAGGGCGGCGAAGGGCTCGTCCATCAGCAGGATTTTCGGCTGCATGGCCAGGGCGCGGGCGATGGCGACGCGGGCTTTCATGCCGCCGGAAAGGGTATGTGGATAGGCATCGGCAAAGGCGCTGAGGCCGACTTTATCGAGGTAGTGCAGCGCGCGCTCTTCAGCTTCGGCGCGCTTCAAGGTCTTCGAGGCCAACAGCGGGAACATCACGTTCTGCTTGACGGTTTTCCACGGCGGCAACTGGTCGAACTCCTGGAACACCACGATGCGATCCGGGCCGGGTTGCTCGACCTTTTGCCCCAACAGGCGGATCTCGCCTTCGCAGGGTTTGATAAACCCGGCGATGGACTTGAGCAAGGTGGATTTGCCACAGCCCGACGGGCCGAGCAGCACGTAGCGGTCGGCCGGGTCGATCTCGAAACTCACTTGGTGGGTGGCCCGCACCACCCGCTCGGGCGTGCGATATTCCAGGCTGACGTTATCCACCGCCAGCAGCGGCTGCGCCGTGTTCAGAGTGCTGGCCGCGTGGCCTTGCAGGGGCATGTTCATTTCATCTCACTTGGCGCAAAGGGGGATCAGAAAGGCGCATCGCCCTGGATGGTGGTGCGAAACAGCTTGCGGCGCAGGTGGCTTGGGCAGCCGGCGGCCAGGTGGATCAGCGAGCGGTTGTCCCAGAACACCAGGTCGTGGGGCTGCCATTGGTGGCGATAGATGTTGTGTGGCAACACGCTATGGGCGTAGAGCTGGGCCAGCAGGTCACGGCTTTCGTCTTCCGGCAGGCCGACGATGCGGGTAGTGAACCCTTCACTGACGAACAGCGCCTTGCGGCCGTTTTCCGGGTGGGTGCGCACGATGGGGTGCACGACTTCCGCGACCTGGGCGAGCTGCTCTGGGGTCAGCGTGGGGCGCCAGTTACCTTCGAATTTGGTTTCGCTGTAACGCGCGGTGTAGGAATGCGCGGCGCTGCGGCCCTCGACGGCTTTACGCAGGTGCTCGGGTAACTGGTCCCAGGCTTTGTGCATGTCGGCGAACAGGGTATCGCCACCTTCAGACGGCAGTTCCTGGGCGTGCAGCATCGAGCCCAGGCTCGGCAGCTCTTTGTAAGACAGGTCCGAATGCCAGAATTTGCCCGCATCTCCCAGGCCGATGGATTGGCCGTTTTCGATGATGTTGGAGACGATCAGGATTTCCGGGTGGTTGGCCAGCAGGAACTGTTTGAGCACGTGGATCTGCAGCACACCGAAGCGGCGACTGAAGGCAATCTGTTGTTCGGGGGTGATGCGTTGGTCGCGAAACACCACGACATGGTGGTCCAGGTGCGCTCGATGGATGCGGGTGAAATCCTGATCGTTGACCGGACGCGACAGGTCCAGGCCGATGATCTCGGCGCCGACACTGCCGGAAAAAGGAAGAATCTCGAAGGTTTGGGCGGTGGCGGTCGCTGTTGGAACAGTAGAGGTGGCGGACATGAGGTCACTCCCGGTCAGTCAGGAGAGCGACTTTATAGATATAAGAACTTCAATTTAAATACCGTTAATGAATATCCATATGCAGGAAAGTACCGTGAGAACTCATCCCTCTGGCACCTGGGAAATAAATTGCAACGGCAAAGTGTTGAGTACATCGCCGGCGGTCTTGCCATTGGTGGCTGCTGGAACCGGCTCAATGAACTTGGTTGCGTAAGACGCCATAAATGCCGGGTGTGGGCGCTGAGAGCATGGTGTTGAACCGCTTACAAGCCGAAACCGTGCCCGTTTGACAAGCTCATGGGCAGTCTCTAGTGTGCATTGGATCCAATTAGCCACCCAATTAGAAAAAGGAGGATAGCGTAACCGTGACGCAGAAGCCGAACCGTTTGAACAGCATCAAGATAAGCGGTCCTATTCCCGCGCATCTTGCTCGTTCCGTGATTGAAGAAACCTTGCGCAACGCCATCCTGGATGGTCGATTGCCCTGCGGTACCGCTATGCGTCAACAGGAACTGGCCAGCCTGTTCGGAGTCAGCCGCATGCCGGTGAGGGAAGCCTTGCGCCAGCTGGAAGCCCAATCACTGCTGCATGTGGTAACGCACAAAGGCGCCGTGGTTGCCCCCTTGATCGAGGACAACTCGGCCGAGACCTATGAACTGCGGATGCTCCTGGAGTCTGAGGCGCTGCGCTTGTCGATTCCTTTGCTCACCGAGGCCGATATTGCCGAGGCGGACGCCATTATTTGTGCTCTGGAGCAGGAAAAAGACTATGCCGAAATGGGCCGCCTCAATCGACTGTTTCACATGGCCCTCTATGGCAAAGCACCGAACCAGCGGCTACTCAAATTGGTGGAGCATGGGTTGAACGAAGAGGAGCGTTTCCTGCGTTATAACCTTGAGGCCATGGGGCTGGGCGAGACGTCCCAGGAAGACCACCGCGAACTGCTGAACCTGGTGGCGCGGAAGAAAACCCAGGAAAGCATCCTGACGCTGCGCAATCACTTGATGCGAGGCATGGAAGTGATCACAGCGTACCTCAATGGTCTGGATGCCCAAGGCAAGAAAGATACGCAGTAAGGCACACGGCCCTCTTGCCCCGACCTTCCCTGTGGCGGGGCATCCTGACTGACGGTGAGCGCCTCGCCCGAAGAAACTTCCCACTTACAACCAAGACGCCAACTTACATAAATATTATTTAGAAAAACTTCTAACATATTTGTATGTTCGCCAACTTGTTTAACCCGCTTATTATATTTATTAACAACCCCGGCACTCGTCATATTTAGCGACCCTGCACGCCAGCAGCCGTTTAACAACGACTGCCCCCTGCCAACCATAAAGAACTCATCGCTGTTTACACAGCAGACGCGACAACTTATAGGCATCAACCATGCATCAACCGTTACTTGAAACAGCAAAACTGCAGTTATGCAGTCATTCGTTATTTTCAGAAATAACTTCCTTACGGAAGTTACAACTTTTCATGGAGAGCCATGTATTTGCAGTCTGGGACTTCATGACCCTCGCCAAACGCCTGCAACAGGATCTGACCTGTACACGCCTGCCCTGGCTGCCACCGACAGACCCGCTGGCCGCACGTCTGATCAATGAGATCGTATTGGGCGAGGAGTCGGACGAACATCCCGCGCAAGGCTATTGCAGCCACTTCGAACTCTATCTGGAGGCCATGGCCGAAGTGGGCGCCAGTACCACGTCTATCAACCGCTTTATTACGCTGCAACGCCAAGGCCTGGAAGCACATGCTGCCTTACAGGAAGTCGAGGTTCTTCCTGGCGTGGCGCGCTTTGTCAGCGACACCTTGAACCTCGCGCTGAGCGCTCCCACCCATTGTGTGGCTGCAACATTCCTGTACGGACGCGAGCATGTCATCCCGATCATGTTCGAGCGCATCCTGCAATCCGATCAACGCCTCCACCACCAGGCGCCTACCTTGTGCGCCTACCTCAAGCGTCACATTGAGATGGACGCTCAGGAGCATGGGCCGGCCGCCGAGCAGTTGCTCGAACGGCTCGCCAGCGCAGACCCGGCGCACGCGCAACAGGCCCATGACGCAGCCCTTACCGCCATGGAAAACCGCATCGCGTTCTGGGATGAGGTTCAAGGCTCGTTGCAAGAGGTGCGCCCATGAACACCGGCGACTACCCATCCATCGCCGACGACTGGGAGCGCCGCGCAACCATCCGTACACGCCCTCGCCGTTTGCTGGAAAACGATGACAAGCTGATCTACCCACTGTGCCGCCAACCGTTGGTGCTCAGTGCGACTTTTCTTGAACACTGCCCGCAATGGCGCGATTTCGTGCTGGTGCAGAGCTTCTACAAGTTCATCAACGACGTGGTGATATTCGAGACAGAGATCGTCGACAAGACTGCGCGCAGCATTGCCAAGAACCGCTTCTCGATCCCCTTCCCGCTGGCCTGCCGCGTTGATGCAATGACGGTCGTCGTGGACGAGGACTACCACGCACTGGTCGCACTGGATTTCCTGCAGCAAACCGTGGCCCTGACCGGCATACAGCCGTTGGAGCTACCCAGGCAAATCGAATTGACCCGCGCACTGCCGACAGCACAAGCCCAGGCGCCAGCCCATCTGCACGATGCAGTAGAACTGATTGCCGTGGCCATCGCCGAAAACACGGTGACCCATGATGTAGCAGCATTCTCCAAGGACAGCAGTGTCAAAGCCTCCATCCGTGGCTTGATGGCCGACCACCTGTTTGATGAAGGCCGCCACGCGCACTTCTGGACGCGACTCGTACGCATGTATTGGCAAGCCGCGACCGCGGACGATCGCGACAGTATTGCCAAGGTACTGCCGACGTTCCTGGCTCAGTACCTGACGAACGATCTGCAAAAAGACTTTGACCTTCACTTGATCGAACACCTCGACATCGACGCCAGCCTGCGCAACGCGTTGCGCAATGAAATCGCCGCGCTCACCTTCCCCATCACCCGCCGGCATCCGCTGTTGAGCAATATCCTTGGCTTCCTGCAACACAGCGGTTTGCTGCAGACACCGAGTGTGGTGCACGCGTTGAAAGACTATTTGCCGATGCCTGGGGGCGCGATATGAGGCGCCTGACAATCGGATTTTCCGGTGCCAGCAGCGCCTTGGACGCCATCAGACGGGAGCTGGAACAGCATGGGCATGCCTCGAGCGATGAAGGCGTCGACCTGTGGATAGACGACGGACGTCAGCCGCTGCGGGACCCGGCAGACCCAACCCCGGCGTTGAGCCTGCGCCTGGGCGTTGGCCCGGTATCCGACTGCGGACTGCCCGCGCTGCAGTTGCGCGCCTATGGGGCTAGCCGGAGCTTGTCGGGAGTCCTGGACATCGCCGACGAACCAACGGGCAACGGGCAACGGTTACGCCACCAAGTGAGCCACGCATTGGTGGAATGGGTCGCGCTGCACGTCAGTCGTTTGTCACGGGACCCTGGATATTTCTCCGTGAGTGCGGTTGCCAATGACTGGCCAGAGCAGGGTTTGGATGCGCTTGACGCGCTGGCGTTTGTCCATCGATTCAACCGCACCGAAGACCTCACTGTACTGCGCGAAGCTCAGGTGCCCTTGATTGAACGCGTGCAGGCCAGCCTCCATAGGTCCGCTGATCGACCGGCGCTGAGGATCGCCGGTAGCGTAGTGACTTACCGCGAGTTGCACGTCCAGGCCCTCACGATCCAGCAGCAGTTACACCCCATGCTGGGCAATACGCAGGCGCCCCCCGTGGTTGGCGTGTGCCTGGAAAAATCCATCGAGTTGTACGCCAGTATCCTTGCGGTGCTCGGCTGTGGAGCGGTGTATCTACCGCTGGGCCCGGACCACCCGCCACAACGCCATCAAGTGATGCTCGAGACCGCAGGGGCGCATGTGTTGCTGGACGCCGGTCAACATCCTTTGCGAGCGCACTTCACTGCACTGGATGTCACCCGTCTCGACCTCAGGCATATCGACCTCACGCTTGCGTTGATGCCAGCTCGCCCCCACCCCGATGCGCCCTGCATGACGCTCTTTACGTCTGGCACCACAGGCCAACCCAAGGGCGTGCTGCTCAGCCAGGCAAACCTGGCGCATTTCACGGCCTGGTTCAGGTCCTGTATGAACCTGGATGACCAGAGCCGTGTCTTGCAGTTCTCACCATTGAGCTTCGACTCATCGCTGATCGATATTTTCCCCGCTCTGATAGCGGGTGCCGAGTTGATCGTCCCCAGCGCCGAACAACGCCACGCCCCTGAGCAACTGTTGGATCTGCTCCACCAGCAACGCGTCACCCATGCCTTTTTGCCGCCTGCGCTGTTGAGCATTCTGCCGCTTGATCAACCATTGGGCCTGACGCACCTGCTGACCGGCGGCGATGTGTGCGAACCCCATGTAATCGAACGCCTGGCAGGGCAGTGCCGGTTTCACAACCTGTACGGGCCCACGGAGACCACGGTGCTGGCCACCCAGCGGACACTGCACCCCGGTGACTGCAACCGCAACCTCGGCTACCCCATCGCCAACAGCCAGGTGCTGATCCTCGATGACACTCTGCAACCGGTGGATGAAGAGGTGATGGGTGAGGTGTACATCGTCGGCCCCGGAGTCAGCCTGGGGTATGTGGGCACGTCGCAACCGTCTGCCAGTCCTTTCGTGGAACTGGCGGTACCAGGGAGTCAGCCACTGCGGGCCTACCGCAGTGGCGACCTGGCACGATGGACCGCCGACGGGATCGTGCTGGGTGGACGGCGTGATGACCAAGTGAAAATCCGCGGGTTTCGGGTCGAGCCGCAGGAGATTGAACAATGCCTGCGCAATAGTCGGCTGTATCGCCAAGTGGCGGTAGTAATCGACCGGGACAGCAGGATCCGCAGCTACATCGCCCAGCCTGAACCAGACGCGAGCGTGTCCGCCCTGAAGCACCATGCACGGCAATGGCTGCCAGACTACATGCAGCCGGGCTTCTGGGAGGTGCTGCCCCACCTGCCGTGCTCCGTCAATGGGAAAGTCGACCGGCCGGCATTGCTGGCACTGCCGATTCGGTCTGCGTTGCAAGCGGACGGCAGTGCCGCGAAAAATCCGCTTCACGTTCGGTTGTCCCGCTTGTGGAGCGAGCTGCTGGCAGTGCCCGCAGGTAATCTGTCTATTGACCAGAGTTTCTTTGATCTCGGCGGGCATTCGATTTTGCTATCGACCTTGCTGCTGCGTGTTCGCGAGCAATTCGGCCGTAGCTTTGTGTTGAGTCACTTTATTGAAGTGCCGACGATTCGTACGCTCGCAACGCTGGTGGAGAACGGTGAGCGACCCGATGCAGGATCCGGCCGGGCGGCCCGTGATGCTCAATCGGAGTGGGTGCTCGACACATTGCCCGAAGACCGTGCAGGTGATCCGCACAAAGTGATCGTGACCGGAGCCAACAGTTTTGTGGGTGTCCATATCGTCGAAGCATTACTGGCCGCTGGTGCAACCGAGGTGGCGTGCCTGGTACGTGAGGAACCGGGGCGGTCGCCAATGTCACGACTCATCCAGGCGTTACATGAATACCGCCTGGAGCATGTGGACCTGAGCCGAGTGAAGGTATATGCGGCCGATATCAGCCAACCTCGATTGGGCCTGGCTGACGCTGTGCATGAGTCTCTTGCCAGAGACTTCGGCGTGCTGGTCCATAACGCGGCGCGGGTCAATCACGTGATGGACTATGCGTCACTGACGCGGGACAACGTTGACCCCATACGCGAATGCCTGCGCTTGTGTGAAACCCACCGCAAGAAAGTCTTCAACTTTGTCTCGACACTGTCAGCCTCAAGCAGTGTCGACTCGCAGGGCTATGTCCTCGAAGCACCCGCCTCTACCACGCTGCCGCTGTACATCAAGAATGGCTACAACCTGTCCAAATGGGTTGCGGAGCGACAGTTGGGGCATGCGGTGGCGCGCGGTGCCTGGGTGAATATCCATCGTCCCGGCAATATCAGCTTCAACAGCCGAAACGGCGCGTGCCAGCCGCAAAAAAATCGCCTGATGCTGATGCTCAAGGGGTCACTGCAACTGGGCCTGCTGCCCCGGCTGGCGCTGAACTTCGACCTGATGCCGGTGGACTTTCTGGCTCGCTTCATTGCATTCCACTGCACCCGCTTTCACGCCAGCCGGAGTGTGTTCAACCTGCATAACCCACAACCGTTGAGCTGGGCGCACTACCTGGATGCGTTCAGTCGGGCGGGCCATCGCTTCAAGCGAGTGGGCATCGCGCAATGGCAGCAGGCGCTGCGAACGGTAAGCCAGGACAACGCACTGTTTGGCGTGCTCGGTTTTTACCTCGACCGTCTCGACGAAGACATCGGGGACACTTCAATGATTCGTTACGACAACGCGCGACTAGGTGTCCAGCAGATGGGTGAACACTACCCCGCAAAGGACACGGCACTGTTGAGCAAAGGCTGCAATTACCTCAAGGCCATCGGCTTTCTTTGAATACCCCAGGACAACCTCATGAAACTGCTGCAACCCGATACGTTAATCCGCAACCCGAGTGGCCTGCCGCTAGTGGCGTCCGTTGTGGTCAACTGCTCCGCCTCTCGCCTGTGGGACATGGTGGGGCAATTTGCCGGCTTCGATATGTTCATTCCGGACTTGAGCCATATCGAAATGATGGGCTCAGGCGTGGGCGCCTTGCGGACAAAATTCTTCCGCGATGGCAATTGTGTAGTGGAGCAACTCAATAGCCGGGACGAGCAGGCTATGCACATGACCTGGACCACGATCTACAACACCCTGGGTGTGGCCAGACTATGGGCGGCGATCCAAGTGGAAGCAATTGAAGCGGAGCGCGCCGAGGTGATGTGGACAATTATTGCAGAGCCCACAGAGGAGGCGAACGAGGGGTTCGAACAGTTTGTGCAAGGCTTTGCCAGCAGCGCCCTGGACAATGTCCGTCGAATGCTCAGCTAAACGGCAGGAGCGACTCGATGCGCCCCCGCCGTTGAATCAGCGGGTCATATCTTGAAGCTATCGACCAATTGCTTCAAACGATTGGCCTGCTGCGAAAGGGCATCGCAATCCTTCAGGGTTTCATTGAGATTCGCCACGCCCTGCTGGTTCAGCAAGTTGATCTGATTGATGTCCACATTGAGGGTCTCCACCACGGCCGTCTGTTCTTCAGTAGCTGCGGCGACGGACTGGTTCATGCCGTCGATCTCAACGATCCGCTGCGTCACACTTACCAGGCGCTCACCAGCCTGGTTCGCGACTTCTACGCTTTCTTCGCTGGAGGCCTGGCTGGCGTTCATGGTGGTGACCGCTTCGCGCGAGCCTACTTGCAGCGAAGTGATCATTTTGTGGATCTCCTCGGCCGACTCCTGGGTGCGGTGAGCCAGGTTACGCACCTCGTCGGCGACCACTGCAAAGCCTCGCCCGGCCTCACCTGCACGGGCAGCCTCGATGGCAGCGTTAAGCGCCAGCAAATTGGTTTGCTGGGAGATGCCTTTGATCACATCAAGGATGTGACCGATGTTGTCGGTGCTGGCGTTCAGGGTCTCGATCTGGGTGCAGGACAAGCTGATCTTTTGCGACAACTCAGACATGGCAAGGATGGTCTGCTCGACCACTTTGCGGCCATCGTCGGCCTGCTCGCTGGCACCACTGGCGTGTTGTGACGCATCGGCGGCGTTGCGCGCGATTTCCTGGGTGGCGGCACCCAGTTCATTGATCGCTGCCGCGACGCTGTTAGTGCGCGCGCTTTGCTCGTCGGAACCGACGATTGAGGCATTGGACGAGGCCATCACACGCTGGGACAAGTCATGCACCTGGCGGGTAGCCGAGGACACTTCCGAAATCGAAGCATGGATGCGCTCTACGAACTGATTGAACGCACTGCCGACTTCGCCAAATTCGTCCTTGCTGGTGACCGCCAGACGACGGGTCAGGTCACCCTCGCCCTGGGCGATATCCTGCATCGCCACGCCCATAGTGGTCAGGGGTCGCAGCAAGACTTGAATCAGCAAGCTCAGGAGCACGGCAATCGCAACCACGGCGATCAACATGGCAATCAACGCAGATGTCCGGAATTTGCCCAGCGGTGCGTAGGCTTTATCTTTATCAATCGATAGGCCGATATACCAATCCGCGCCTGGCAAGCCGCTGATAGGGGTGAATGACAAGATTCGGTCCTGGCCATTGAGAACGACGTCCTGACTGACCTTCTCAATGCGCACTTGGGTGCCGGGGTAGATGTCCTTGAGGTTTTTCATCACCTGGTCCTGATCGGGACTGACGATGACTTGCCCGTCACCACTGACCAGGAACGCATGACCAATGCCGCCAAAATCCACCGAGTTGATGATCTTCACCAGGGTCTGCAGACTCAGGTCACCGCCGACCACACCGAGCAACTCGCCGTTCTTTTTTACCGGCATGGCAATGGTCACGATCTGCCCACCCACCGCTGCCATATAGGGTGGCGTAAGCATGGGTTTATCTGCAGCGACTGCTTGTTTGTACCAAGGGCGCTGACGGGGATCGTAGCCGTCGGGCATTTTTGCGTCAGGACGTTGGGTAAACACGCCGTTGGTTTGGCCAACATAGGTGAACTGGAAGTTATCAGTGAACGCCGGCTGATCAACCAGGCCAGGAAGGTCGGCACCACTGCCTTGGTGAGCAACGTTTTGCGTAAGGCTTTCGAGTACCAATATTCGGCCACTAAGCCAGTTCTGCACACTGCTGGCAGTGAGTTCACCGGATTGCTGGATGGACGACTCCAGGTTCTGCTTGATCGTGCTGCGCTGCAGGTAGTCGTTGTAGAGGGTGAATAACGCGAAGGCCAGAACCACGACGCCTGACGCGGCCAGCAGAATTTTATGACTGAACTTGAGATTCATTTCATCGACTTCTTTTGCCAAAGGGGGGTGAGCGTGCCGAGCGGAACATTCCATGTAACGGTATAGGCAGCTTCTCGGGCCGCTCTATTTCGGTGCACGCATGGCTCGTCAGGCTTTCGGCCAAGCCGCGGTAAAGCTTAGAAAATTGTGAGACGTTTCTGATTTTTATGCAGGAAACTGACCAGCGGTAGGCATATGTGAGGAAACTACAAATTGTGCCGACTTATAGCCCCAAACGACAAAACCCCTGTCTGCGCTAGCAGACAGGGGTTTTGGAATTCAATCTTGACGATGACCTACTCTCACATGGGGAAACCCCACACTACCATCGGCGATGCATCGTTTCACTGCTGAGTTCGGGATGGGATCAGGTGGTTCCAATGCTCTATGGTCGTCAAGAAATTCTGTGTACCGGACCGTTGGGTTAGCAACGTGCCGGTGAAATTCATGGACTTCTACATAAACAAAACCCCTGACTGCGTTAGCAATCAGGGGTTCTGGAATTTAATCTTGACGATGACCTACTCTCACATGGGGAAACCCCACACTACCATCGGCGATGCATCGTTTCACTACTGAGT
>Ga0068851_10000019_pt1 | contig 135877 bp, 117 predicted proteins | sample KBSCornC12_FD_66588 | JGI IMG/M metagenome (GOLD analysis project Ga0068851, IMG submission 66588) | Corn rhizosphere microbial communities from Kellogg Biological Station, Michigan, USA - KBS Corn C1-2 | ecosystem: Host-associated > Plants > Roots > Rhizosphere > Soil ...
GCCGACCTTGATCACGATGTTGCCGCCGCCGGACAAGGTGCCCATGGTGGAGCAACCGCCACCCAGGTCCGAACCCTTGCCGACGAACACGCCTGCCGATACACGGCCTTCGATCATGCCCGGGCCTTCGGTGCCGGCGTTGAAGTTGATGAACCCTTCGTGCATCACGGTGGTGCCTTCGCCCACGTAGGCGCCCAGGCGCAGACGTGCGGCATCAGCGATACGCACGCCGCTCGGCACCACGTAGTCGGTCATTTTCGGGAACTTGTCCACCGAGAATACTTCCAGCAGCTCGCCACGCAGGCGGGCTTCCAGCTGGCGTTCGGCCAGTTCGTTGATGTCGATCGCGCCCTGGCTGGTCCAGGCCACGTTCGGCAGCTGCGGGAACACACCGGCCAGGCTCAGGCCGTGGGGCTTGACCAGGCGATGGGACAGCAGGTGCAGCTTGAGGTAGGCCTCAGGCGTGGAGGTCAGTGCGGCGTCTTCGGCCAGCAGGGTGGCGACCAGCGGGGTGTGGCTTTCGGCCAGGCGGTTGAGCAGCGCGGCTTGGGTGGCGTCGACATTCTTGAGGGCATCGGCCAGTTGCAGCGCTTGGCTGATGGTGAAGGTGATGGCCTGGTTGCCTTCGGTGTAACCGAGGATCGGCGCGATAGCCGCGACGATTTCAGCCGATGGGTTGAGCAGCGGCTGTGCGTAAAACACTTCCAGCCAAGCACCTTGGCGGTTCTGAGTGCCGACGCCGAAGCCCAGGCTGAACAGGGAATTGGACATGCTGTTACCTCTACAAAAATGGAAAGGGCTGGCCTACTTGAGGGCCGCCGAATAACTATCTGGCTTGAAGCCAATCAGGGTTCTGTCACCGAGATCGAGCACCGGGCGCTTGATCATCGAGGGTTGTGCGAGCATCAATTCAACGGCTTTCGACTGATCGAGATCGGCTTTGCGTTCGTCTTCGAGTTTGCGAAAGGTGGTGCCCGCACGGTTCAACACCACCTGCCAACCGTGCTCGTTGCACCATTGGGTCAAGTGTTCGCGGTCGATACCGGCCGTTTTGTAGTCGTGGAACTCATAGCCCACGCCGTGCTCATCGAGCCAGGTGCGCGCTTTTTTCATGGTGTCGCAGGCTTTGATGCCGAAAAGGTGCAACGTTTTGCTTGAAGCGGTCAAGGAATTGCCCCCCTTTGGACCAAGTGAAAATTAAAGGTCACGGATTATGCCACGACCAGCGGGCGGGTGCCCCTCGTCATGCGGCGTGCGACTTATGTGCAAAGGCCGGCAGGCAGCATAGGCGGTTAACATAGCTGGGTAATATGGCACTTAGGCGGCCAGTTGTTGCCTCATGTGTGTCGTTGCAAGTCGATTGTCCGGGAAACCGCGTTATGCAAACCGCCTACACCGTTCTTATCCTGCTGATGCTGGTCAGCGTTTCGCGTCTGGTTGGGCGTGTCATTCCTCTGCCGTTGCCCCTGGTACAGATTGCTGCCGGAGCCCTGCTGGCCTGGCCGACGCTGGGCCTGCATGTGGCGCTGGACCCGGAGCTGTTTCTGTTTCTGTTCCTGCCGCCGTTGCTGTTTTCGGATGGCTGGCGTATGCCCAAGCGTGAGTTGTGGCGGTTGCGTGGGCCGATCCTGACGCTTGCGGTGGGGCTGGTGTTGTTCACGGTGGTTGGTGCTGGTTATTTCATTCACTGGATATTGCCTACGATCCCGTTGCCGGTGGCCTTCGCCCTGGCGGCGGTTTTGTCGCCGACGGATGCCGTGGCGGTGTCGGCCATTTCCCAGAATCGTTTACCTACGCCACTGATGCACATGTTGCAGGGCGAGGCCTTGATGAACGACGCATCGGGCCTGGTAACGTTCAAGTTTGCCCTGGCGGCGGCGTTGACCGGGGTGTTTTCCCTGGCGGATGCCAGCCTGACCTTCGTGTTGGTCGCCGTCGGTGGCCTGGCCGTTGGCGTGGCCCTGAGCTGGCTGGTCGGCCGACTGCGCGCCTGGATGATCGCCCGTGGCTGGGACGACCCGGCAACCCACGTGGTGTTCATGTTGTTGCTGCCCTTTGCTGCGTATGTGCTGGCCGAGCGCCTGGGAGCCTCGGGCATCTTGTCGGCGGTCGCGGCAGGCATGATGCAAAGCTGGCTTGATCTGCTACCGCGCCAGACCAGCACGCGCTTGCTCAACCGCAGCGTCTGGTCGCTGCTGGAGTTTGCCTTCAATGGCCTGATCTTCCTGCTGCTGGGCCTGCAACTGCCGGACATCATCAAGGCCGTGGTCAGCCATGAGCCGACACTGTGGCCGACCCTGTTTTATCGCTGCCTGGATGTGATTGCGATCTTCCTGGTGTTGGTCGTGCTGCGTTTTATCTGGGTGCAGAGCATCTGGCGGCTGTCCGGCCTGTTACGCCGGATTCGTGGGAAAAGCGAGCTGACGCTGGTGCCAACCGCCCGTTCTTGCTGGTTGTTGACCGTGGGTGGTGTGCGCGGTGCGGTGACGTTGGCCGGTGTGATGTCGGTGCCGTTGCTGCTGGCGCCGGGCCAGGACTTTCCCGAGCGCGACCTGCTGATCTTCATCGCGGCAGGCGTGATCCTCCTGTCGCTGATCGCCGCCTGTATCGCCTTGCCGTTGTTGTTACGCGGCATTGAAAAGAGCCCGGACGAGAAACGCCATAAAGAGGTCCGCGAGGCTTGGAAAAAAACGGCCGTCGCTGCGATCCATGCGCTGGAAACGGAAGAGCCCGTTGAGCCCGAAACCCAGGACGCCGCCCAGGCTGCGCTCGCCACCGAACTCAAGGCACGGCTGATGTCGGAATATCGCCATCAATTGGAGGTGTTCAACGACTCGGCCGAAGCCCAGGCGTTGGCACGGCAGATGGACCTGCTCGAGCGCAAATTGCGCCTCAAGGCCCTGCGGGCACAGCGGTTGGAGCTGTATAGCCTGAGCCGTCATCACCAGATTGGTGATGACGTGCTGAGGGAGGTGTTGGCGGATCTGGATATGAGTGAGGCGAATCTGGGTCAGGTGAAATGACCCTCAAGCCCGTTAGCGGCGACGCTGAATAAAATCGCGAATGCGCTCAGCCGCTTCCACACACTCGGCCAACGGCGCGACCAACGCCATACGCACTCGCCCAGCGCCGGGGTTGGCGCCGTCCACTTCACGGGACAGGTACGAACCCGGCACCACGGTCACATGTTCTTCCACGAACAGATCGCGGCAGAATGCGGCATCGTCGCCATTCACATTCGGCCACAGATAGAAGCCGCCATCCGGGCTCTGCACATCCAGCACCGGCTTGAGAATCGCCAGCACCGCGTCGAATTTCTCGCGATACAGGTCACGGTTGGCGTGCACGTGGGCTTCATCCTGCCAGGCGGCAATGCTCGCCAGCTGGGTTTGCACCGGCATCGCGCAGCCGTGATAGGTGCGGTACAGCAGGAACGCCTTGAGGATGTCGGCATCGCCGGCAACGAACCCGGAACGCAGGCCCGGCAGGTTGGAGCGCTTGGACAGGCTGTGGAACACCACGCAGCGCTTGAAATCCTGGCGACCCAGTTCGACGCAGGCGCTCAGCAGGCCGGGCGGCGGGGTTTGTTCGTCGAAGTACAGTTCGCTGTAGCACTCGTCGGCGGCGATGACGAAGTCGTATTCGTCGGCCAGGGCGATGAGTTTTTTCAGGGTGTCGACCGGGATCAGCGCGCCGGTCGGGTTGCCGGGCGAGCACAGGAACAGGATCTGGCAGCGTTTCCAGATGTCCGGCGTCACGGCGCCGAAGTCCGGGTTGAAGCCATTGGCGTCCAGGCACGGCAGGTAGTGTGGCTTGGCCCCGGCCAGGAACGCGGCGCCTTCGTAGATCTGGTAGAACGGGTTCGGGCTCACCACCAGTGCATCGTCGCCACGGTTGACCACGGTCTGGGTGAAGGCGAACAGCGCTTCACGTGTGCCGTTGACCGGCAAGATATTGCGCGCCGGGTCGAGCCAGCCCTTGGGCACGTTGAAGCGACGTTCGCACCAGGCACCGATGGCTTCGCGCAGCGCCGGGATACCCAGGGTGGTCGGGTACACGGCCATCTGGTCGAGGTTGTTGCTCAACGCTTCGGCCACGAACGTTGGAGACTTGTGCTTCGGCTCGCCGATGGACAGCGCAATCGGGCGCTTGTCCGGGTTTGGCGTGACGCTGCCGAGCAGGGCGCGCAGTTTCTCGAACGGGTAGGGTTGCAGTTGGTTCAGGGCGTTGTTCATGGGCATCTCGTTCAATTCGGTTTAAAGCATGCGGTCTGCTGGGCGAAGCCATCTAAATGTGGGAGGGGGCTTGCCCCCGATTGCAGTGTGCCAGCCAAAGCATTTTTATCTGATCCACCGCTATCGGGGGCAAGCCCCCTCGCACACGGGCCCTGTTTGTTTTTTAGAGAGTCAGGCGTGTCAGCTCGACGCCGGGTTCCTGGGTCACGCTCAATTGCTGGACGATCGCTTCCTGCAACCGCAGGCACAGCTCCGGGTCGGACAACGGCTGGTTGTCGGCATCGGTGATAAAGAACACGTCTTCCACGCGTTCGCCGAGGGTCGCAATCTTGGCGTTCTGCAACGACAGGTCGAACTCCAGGAAAATCCCACCGATACGGGCCAGCAGGCCTGGGCGGTCCGGGGCGCTCAGTTCGAGCACCGTCACCGGGCGCTGGGCGTCGTTGGAAATGGTCACCTGGGGCGCAAACGCAAAGTGTTTGAGTTGGCGCGGCACTCGACGCTGGATGATGGTCGGGTAGTCGTCAGGGTTGCGCAGGGCCTCGGTCAGGCCTTCGCGGATCTTCTTTACGCGCGCCGGGTTGTCGCCGATCGAGTCGCCATCGGTGTCGAGCACGATATAGGTGTCGAGGGTGAACTGGCTGCTGGAGGTGATTACCCGTGCGTCATGGATGTTCAGGTTCAACTGGTCCATGGCCGCTACGGTCACAGCGAAGAAGTCGTGCTGGTCCGGCGCGTAGATGAAAATCTGCGTGCCGCCTTCGAATTCGCGCTGGGTGGTTTCCTTGATCAGCACCAGTGGGCCGCCGTCGGCCGGTTGCTGCAGGATCGCGTCGGTGTGCCAGGCGACATCACCGGCGGTGTGGCGCAGGAAGTAATCGTCGCCCAGTTGCGACCACAGTTGTTCCACATCGTCCGGGTCGTTGCCGCCGCGCACCAGGATATCCAGGGCGGCGCTTTGGGTGCGGCGGATCTGCTCTTCGCGGTCCACCGGGTTTTCCAGGCCGCGGCGCAGGGCGCGCTTGGTCTCGGTGTACAGTTGGCGCAGCAGGCTGGCGCGCCACGAGTTCCACAGCGTCGGGTTGGTCGCGTTGATATCCGAGACGGTCAGCACATACAGGTAGTCGAGGCGGGTTTCATCGCCAACGATCTGCGCGAAGTCGTGGATCACCTGCGGGTCGGACAAGTCCTTGCGCTGGGCGGTGGTCGACATCACCAGGTGGTTCTGCACCAGCCAGACGATCAGGCGGCTGTCCCATAGCGGCAACTGGTGGCGCTGGCAGAAGGCTTCGGCATCAACCGCACCGACCTCGGAGTGATCGCCATGCCGGCCCTTGCCGATGTCGTGGTACAGGCCGGCCAGGTAGATCAGCTCGGGCTTGGGTAGCTTGGCCATCAATTTGCTGGCCAGCGGGAATTTCTCCGACACCTGGGTGTACTGCAGCTTACGCAGGTGCTTGATCAGGTTCAGGGTGTGGGCGTCCACGGTATAGATGTGGAACAGATCGTGTTGCATCTGCCCGACGATAAAACCGAACTCCGGCAGGTAGCGCCCGAGGATGCCGTAACGGTTCATGCGCCGCAGGTTGCGGTGGATGCCGATCTTGCACTTGAACAGCTCGATGAACAGGCTGGTGTTGCGGATATCGTTGCGGAAATCGTCGTCGATCAGGTGCCGGTTTTCCCGCAGCAGGCGAATGGTATCGGCGCGCACGCCTTTGATTTCCGGCTGCTGGGCCATCAGCACGAAGATTTCCAGCATGGCAAACGGTGTGCGGCGGAACACGTTGTCGTTGCGCGCCTCGATATAGCCATCGTGCAGTTGGAAACGCGCATTGATCGGTTGCGGCGGCGCCTCGTCTTCGGGGGCCAGGATCACTTCTTCGAAATGCTGGATGATCAGGTCGCTGAGCTGTGCAATGCTCATGACCACCCGGTAGTACTGCTGCATGAAGCTTTCGATGCTGGTCTTCGCGTCTTCGCCTTCAAAGCCCAGCAGGGTGGCGATGGAGCGCTGGTGGTCGAAGAGCAGGCGGTCTTCGGAACGCCCGGCCAGCATGTGCAAGGCGTAGCGCACTTTCCAGAGGAATTCCTGGGAGGAGGCCAGCAGGGCGTTTTCGCTTTCCACCAGGAAGCCTTCGCCGGCCAGGGCGCGCAGGTTCAGGGTGCCGTACTGGCGACGCGCAACCCACAGGATCGTCTGGATATCCCTCAGTCCGCCCGGCGAGCCTTTGACGTTGGGTTCCAGGTTGTATTCGGTGTCGTTGTACTTGTGGTGCCGGGCCTTTTGCTCGGCGCGCTTGGCCAGGAAGAAGTCCTTGCTCGGCCACATGTGCGCGGTGCTGGTGACTTCAAGCATGCGCTGGCGCAGGCGCTCGGGGCCGGCGATGGTACGGCTTTCCATGAGGTTGGTGATGACGGTGAGGTCGGCGCGGGCTTCTTCGGCGCATTCGTCCACCGAGCGTACGCTTTGGCCGACTTCCAGGCCGATGTCCCACAACAATGTGAGAAAGCGCTCGATGGAATCGCGAAAGATCTCATGGTCGGCGCTGTCCAGCAGGATCAGCAGGTCGATGTCGGAGTAAGGGTGCAGCTCACCGCGACCGTAGCCGCCGACCGCCACCAGGGCGATGTCGGCGTCTTCGCTCCAACTGAACTGTTCCCAGGCTTTTTGCAGGATGTTATCGACGAACCAGGCTCGGTCCTCAATCAGCCGGCGGATGTCCCGGCCCCTGCGAAAGCGCTCGTCGAGCACCTCGCGGGCCTGGCGGATCGCCTTCTTGAACGCGGCGATGGGGCTCGCCTTCAGGGCCAGTTCGGCCTGGAACTGGCCACGGTCGAAGAGTTCGGGATCCACCTGGGGCATTGATCGGCTTTCCTTTCTATCTATTCAGTCAGTCACAACACAGTGGGGGAAAACCTGAGCAGCGTTTATGCCGACGTTGTACCCGACGTACGCGGGATCGTGTCATCGGCGCGCAGCGTGAAAATCTCGTAGCCGGTCTCGGTGACCAGCAAAGTGTGTTCCCACTGGGCCGAAAGCTTGCGGTCCTTGGTGATGGCAGTCCAGCCGTCGCCCAGCACCTTGGTGTCGGCCTTGCCCTGGTTGATCATCGGCTCGATGGTGAAGGTCATGCCTGCCTTCAGCTCCATGCCGGTGCCGGCGCGGCCGTAGTGCAGGATCTGTGGCTCTTCGTGGAAGACCGTGCCGATACCGTGGCCGCAGAACTCGCGTACCACCGAGAAACCGTTCTTTTCCGCATGCTTCTGGATCACTTCGCCGATGTCGCCCAGGCGGCAGCCAGGCTTGACGATCTCGATGGCCTTGTACATGCATTCCTGGGTGACCTGGGACAGGCGCTCGGCCCAGACCGGCACGTTGCCGACGTGGAACATGCGGCTGGTGTCGCCGAAGTAGCGGTCCTTGATCACGGTGACGTCGATGTTCAGGGTGTCGCCGTCCTTCAGCGGCTTGTCACCCGGAATTCCGTGGCAGACCACGTGGTTGACCGAGGTGCAGATCGACTTGGGGAAGCCCTTGTAGTTCAGCGGCGCAGGGATGGCGCCCTGCACGTTGACGATATAGTCGTGGCAGATCTGGTTGAGGGTCTCGGTGGTGACGCCGGGCTTGACGTGTTCGGCAATCATTTCCAGCACGTCGGCAGCCAGTTTGCCGGCGATGCGCATGCCAGCGATGTCTTCGGCGGTTTTCAAACTAACGGTCATACAGGCTCTCTCTAGCGCGACGCGCTGAAATCAATACGGTTTACGGGCGTGCGACAAAAGGTTGCAAAATTCGCACAAGCCACAGAAAACGCGATTCTAACAGACCATGGCGTCAAATCATGAGCCTCTGATGATCGCTTCTGTCTATAAGGTAGGGCTATGTCACCTCTATTCAAGGGGTTACACGAACGCGCCCAACGGCAAATGTGATTGCGTGTTCCGTTTTTGCCGATGCTGTGGTATAAAATGCGCCGCTTTCCGGGGATACCCCGCAAAGCTTAAATCCACACACGTGTCGACACGATGACCTGGGTGCCGGAGGCCTTGATGCCGCTGGTTGGTCATTGGGATACGTGGAGGCCAAACCCGACTTATTAAGGAACTATCATGTCCCAAGTCAACATGCGCGATATGCTGAAGGCCGGTGTGCACTTCGGTCACCAGACCCGTTACTGGAACCCGAAAATGGGTAAGTACATTTTCGGCGCGCGTAACAAGATCCACATCATCAACCTTGAAAAAACCCTGCCAATGTTCAACGAAGCGCTGACTTTCGTAGAACGCCTGGCCCAGGGCAAAAACAAGATTCTGTTCGTCGGCACCAAGCGTTCCGCTGGCAAGATCGTTGCTGAAGAAGCAGCACGTTGCGGTTCGCCGTACGTCGATCATCGCTGGTTGGGCGGCATGCTGACCAACTTCAAAACCATCCGTGCTTCCATCAAGCGTCTGCGTGACCTTGAAGTGCAAGCCGAAGACGGTACTTTCGCCAAGCTGACCAAGAAAGAAGCGCTGATGCGCTCCCGTGACCTGGAAAAGCTCGATCGTTCCCTGGGTGGTATCAAGGACATGGGCGGTCTGCCTGACGCACTGTTCGTTATCGACGTTGATCACGAGCGCATCGCGATCACCGAAGCCAACAAGCTGGGCATCCCTGTTATCGGCGTAGTCGATACCAACAGCAGCCCGGAAGGCGTTGACTACATCATCCCAGGCAACGATGACGCAATCCGCGCCATCCAGTTGTACATGGGTTCGATGGCTGACGCTGTCATCCGTGGTCGCAACCACGTTGCTGGCGGTACCGAGCAGTTCGTTGAAGAAGCTCCGGTAGCTGCCGCTGAGTAATTAGCGCCCTGGCGTTGACTCAGTAAGCAAAAAGGGGGCTTGGCCCCCTTTTTGCCACCTCGAAAACCATTTGTCGGCAGCGCGGCTACATCATCTGTAACGTGCAGCGGCCTACAAGGGAGATTCGGGAAGAATTGATCGCCCGTCTGATCGGGTGGAATGGTTGAAAACCTATCCAAGAGGATTTTGAAATGGCAGAGATTACTGCAGCGTTGGTTAAAGAACTGCGTGAGCGTACCGGCGAAGGCATGATGGATTGCAAAAAGGCCTTGACCAAGGCTGGCGGCGACATCGAAAAAGCCATCGACGACATGCGCGCTTCCGGCGCCATCAAGGCCGCCAAGAAAGCCGGCAACGTCGCTGCTGAAGGCGCTATCGCCCTGGTTGAAGACGGTAAAGCCGCCGTTCTGCTGGAAGTGAACTCGCAGACCGACTTCCTGGCCCTGCAAGACGACTTCAAGGCATTCGTTGCTGCCAGCGTCAAGAAGGCATTCGATGAGAAGCTGACCACCGTTGAGCCTCTGATCGAAGCTCAAGAAGCGGATCGCCTGGTACTGGTCGGCAAAGTTGGCGAAAACGTCAACATCCGTCGCCTGACTCGCGTTGAAGGTGATGTCGTCGGTGGTTACCTGCACGGCAACAAAATCGGTGTAGCTGTTGTTCTGAAAGGCGGCGACGTTGAGCTGGCCAAAGACATTGCTATGCACGTTGCTGCCAGCAACCCTGAGTTCCTGCTGCCTTCGGAAGTGTCTGCCGAAGCGATCGAGCGTGAAAAAGCGGTGTTCCTGAGCCTGAACGCCGACAAGATCGCCGGCAAGCCAGAAAACATCGTGGAAAACATGATCAAAGGCCGTATCAGCAAGTTCCTGGCTGAAGCGAGCCTGGTTGAGCAGGCGTTCGTCAAGAACCCTGAAATCAAGGTTGGCGAACTGGCCAAGAAAGCCGGTGCTGAAATCGTTTCCTTCACTTACTACAAAGTAGGCGAAGGCATCGAGAAGCCGGTCGACAACTTCGCTGAAGAAGTTGCTGCCCAGCTGGCTGCCGCCAAGCAATAAGACAGCTTTCAACTGTCGCCCGAAAGAGGCTGCCCGCTCACGCGCGCAGCCTCTTTTCAAATGGGAGGGCCGATTTTAATTGGCATCCCTCCGGAACTGGCTTACAAAGCCGTGTTCCGATGGCGCTGTTACAGCGTCCAGCTAGAGTGAACGCAAGCCGTAAAACGGCTCGCCAAGAATTTTTAAAAAATACGCCGCAGGAGAGATTCGCAATGGCTCAGCAGGGCAGTGGTTATCAGGCTCGCTATAAACGCATTCTACTCAAGCTTAGCGGCGAGGCCCTGATGGGTTCGGAAGAGTTCGGGATCGATCCCAAGGTGCTCGACCGCATGGCGCTGGAAGTCGGCCAACTGGTCGGTATCGGCGTACAGGTCGGCCTGGTGATCGGTGGTGGCAACCTGTTCCGTGGCGCGGCCCTGAGTGCTGCTGGCATGGACCGGGTTACCGGCGACCATATGGGCATGCTGGCCACTGTGATGAATGCCCTGGCCATGCGTGACGCCTTGGAGCGCGCCAATATCTCGGCTATCGTGATGTCGGCTATTTCCATGGTCGGCGTAACCGATCACTATGACCGCCGCAAAGCCATGCGCCACCTGAATTCCAAGGAAGTGGTGATCTTCGCCGCCGGCACGGGTAACCCGTTCTTTACCACCGATTCGGCAGCCTGCCTGCGCGCCATCGAGATCGATGCGGACGTGGTGCTCAAGGCGACCAAGGTAGACGGCGTGTACACCGCAGATCCATTCAAAGACCCGCATGCCGAGAAGTTCGATCATCTGACCTACGATGAAGTGCTGGATCGCAAGCTGGGCGTAATGGATCTGACGGCTATCTGTCTGTGCCGCGACCACAAGATGCCACTGCGCGTATTTAATATGAACAAGCCCGGCGCCCTGCTGAATATCGTACACGGCGGCGCAGAAGGGACTCTGATCGAGGAAGGCCAACAATGATCAACGAAATCAAGAAAGACGCCCAAGCGCGTATGCAGAAATCCCTGGAGTCTCTGAGCCATGCATTCGGCCAGATTCGTACCGGCAAGGCACACCCAAGCATCCTGGGCAGCGTGATGGTGCCTTACTACGGCTCCGATACCCCTATCAGCAGCGTCGCCAACATTACCGTTAAAGACTCGCGCACCCTGCAAGTCGTAGCGTTTGAGCGCAACATGCTGGGTGCTGTCGACAAGGCCATCCAGAGCGCCGGTTTGAACCTCAACCCGACCAACCTGGGTGAGTTGCTGCTGATCTCCATGCCGGCCCTGACTGAAGAGACCCGTAAGGGCTTCACCAAGCAGGCTCGCAGCGCTGCAGAAGACGCGCGTGTTGCCGTACGTAATATCCGTCGTGATGCCTTGGGTGACCTGAAGAAGTTGGTCAAGGACAAGGAAATCAGCGAAGACGAAGAGCGTCGTGCCACCGCCGATATCGACAAGTTGACCAAGGATGCCGAGGCCCAGATCACCAAGGCCACGGAAGAAAAAGAAAAGGACCTGATGGCCGTATAAGGGGTCAGGACGCCTTCATGGAAAAGACCAAGCAGACTGTACCCTCTGTGGTGCCGCGCCATGTCGCGATCATCATGGATGGGAATAATCGCTGGGCGAAGAAGCGCTTTATGCCGGGTGTCGCCGGGCATAAAGCCGGTGTCGATGCGGTAAGGGCTGTGATCGAGGTGTGTGCCGAGGCCAAGGTCGAAGTGTTGACCCTGTTTGCGTTCTCCAGTGAGAACTGGCAGCGGCCCGCCGAAGAAGTCAGTGCCTTGATGGATCTGTTCTTCAAGGCCTTGCGTCGTGAGGCCAAGCGCCTTAACGACAACAACATCAGCCTGCGCATCATTGGCGACCGCTCGCGCTTCCACCCGGAACTTCAGGCTGCCATGCGCGAGGCTGAGGCAATCACCGCTGGTGCCAACCGTTTTGTGCTACAGATCGCAGCCAACTACGGCGGCCAGTGGGATATCGCCCAGGCAGCGCAGCGGCTGGCTCGCGAAGTGCAGGCCGGGCACCTGCGGCCCGACGACATCACGCCCGAACTGTTGCAAACCTGCCTGGTGACCGGTGATCTGCCGTTGCCGGACCTGTGCATCCGGACCGGTGGTGAGCACCGCATCAGTAATTTCCTGCTGTGGCAGCTGGCCTATACCGAGCTGTACTTCTCCGACCTGTTCTGGCCGGACTTCAAACACGATGCCATGCGTAATGCACTGGCCGATTTCGCTTCCCGTCAGCGTCGCTTCGGTAAAACGAGCGAGCAGATCGAAGCTGGAGCCCGGGTTTAAATGCTTAAACAACGAATCATCACTGCACTGATCCTGTTGCCGATCGCCTTGTGCGGGTTTTTCCTGCTCGAGGGTTCCGGCTTTGCGCTGTTCATTGGCCTGGTCGTCACCCTGGGCGCCTGGGAATGGGCGCGCCTGGCCGGGTTCAGCGCGCAGTTGCCGCGCGTGGTGTATGCCGCCGTCGTGGCCGCGTTGGCGTTCCTCTTGTACATCCTGCCGGATCTCGCGCCCTGGGTGTTGGGGGCGGCGGTGCTGTGGTGGGCGCTGGCGACGTTCCTGGTGCTGACCTATCCGCGCACCAGCGGCCAATGGTCCAGTGTTGCCTGCAAGCTGGTGATTGGTTTGCTGATCCTCTTGCCGGCTTGGCAAGGGCTGGTGGAGATCAAGCGTTATCCAATGGGTAACTGGTTGATCCTGGCAGTCATGGTGCTGGTATGGGGGGCTGATATCGGTGCCTACTTCTCCGGTCGGGCCTTCGGCAAGCGCAAGTTGGCGCCGGCGGTCAGCCCGGGCAAGAGCTGGGAGGGGGTCTATGGTGGTTTGGCGTTGACACTGGTGATTGCGCTGGTGGTTGGTGTCGTGCGTGGCTGGGCGGTGAAGGAAATCTTCCTGGCGCTGCTGGCCACAGCCATTGTCGTGTTTGTTTCTGTGGTGGGTGACCTCACCGAAAGCATGTTCAAGCGTCAGGCCGGCATCAAGGACAGCAGTAACCTGCTGCCCGGGCACGGTGGTGTATTGGACCGTATCGACAGCCTGACGGCGGCTATTCCGATCTTCGCTGTGCTGCTATGGATGACTGCTTCGTGAGCCGCCTTCAACAAGTGACCGTGCTGGGTGCAACCGGCTCGGTGGGGCTGAGCACCCTGGATGTGATTGCGCGTCATCCTGATCGCTATCAGGTCTTTGCCCTGACTGGGTTCAGTCGTCTGAGCGAGCTGTTGGCTTTGTGTGTGCGCCACGCACCGCGCTTCGTGGTAGTCCCTGAGGCAGGAGCGGCGCGTGGCTTGCAGGATGATCTGCGGGCGGCCGGGTTGGCGACTCGAGTGCTGCTGGGCGAGGAGGGGTTGTGCCAGGTCTCTGCTGACGCTGAGGTAGATACGGTAGTCGCCGCTATCGTCGGTGCCGCCGGCCTGCGTCCAACCCTCGCCGCTGTAGATGCGGGCAAGAAGATCCTGCTGGCCAACAAAGAAGCGCTGGTCATGTCTGGCGCGCTCTTCATGCAAGCAGTGCGTAAAAGCGGCGCCGTGCTGCTGCCGCTCGACAGCGAGCACAACGCGATCTTCCAATGCATGCCTGGCGACTATGCGCGTGGTTTGGGTCAGGTTGGCGTGCGTCGGATTCTGCTGACCGCCTCCGGTGGTCCGTTCCGGCAAACTCCGCTGACCGAGCTTGAGCATGTTTCGCCCGACCAGGCGTGTGCTCATCCGAACTGGTCCATGGGGCGTAAGATCTCGGTGGATTCGGCGAGCATGATGAACAAGGGGCTGGAACTGATCGAGGCGTGCTGGCTGTTCGATGCGCGGCCGGATCAGGTCGAAGTGGTGATTCATCCGCAAAGTGTTATTCATTCCCTGGTCGATTACGTCGACGGTTCGGTACTTGCGCAGTTGGGTAACCCCGATATGCGCACGCCGATTGCCAATGCCTTGGCCTGGCCGGAGCGGATTGATTCCGGTGTCGCCCCGCTGGATCTGTTTGCAGTGGCCCGCCTGGACTTTGAAGCGCCGGACGAGCAGCGCTTTCCTTGCCTGCGCCTGGCCCGGCAAGCGGCCGAGGTGGGGAACAGCGCGCCAGCAATGCTGAATGCGGCCAACGAAGTGGCTGTGGCGGCGTTTCTCGAACGGCGCATCCGTTTTCCGCAGATCGCGAGTATCATCGAGGACGTCCTGGCGCTCGAGCCTGTCGTGGCGGTGAATGACCTGGCGGCGGTATTCGAAGCCGATACCAAGGCTCGAGCCCTGGCAGGGCAATGGTTGAGCCGCAACGCGCGTTAGCCTGTGGGCGGGTTCGAGCCTTCAGGCACTGGATTGGAATGCGGAGAAATTAGATGAGTGCGCTTTACATGATTGTCGGCACCCTGGTTGCTCTGGGCGTGCTAGTCACCTTCCACGAATTCGGCCACTTCTGGGTGGCGCGTCGTTGCGGCGTCAAGGTATTGCGCTTTTCCGTCGGCTTCGGCATGCCGCTGCTGCGCTGGCATGACCGTCGTGGCACCGAGTTTGTGATTGCGGCCATCCCGTTGGGTGGCTACGTCAAGATGCTCGATGAGCGCGAAGGCGAAGTGCCTGCAGACCAGTTGGATCAATCCTTCAATCGCAAGACCGTTCGTCAGCGTATCGCCATTGTTGCTGCGGGTCCGATCGCCAACTTCCTGTTGGCGATGGTGTTCTTCTGGGTGTTGGCCATGCTGGGCAGCCAACAGGTGCGTCCGGTGATCGGTGCGGTTGAATCGGACAGCATCGCCGCCAAGGCCGGGCTGGTCGCTGGGCAGGAAATTGTTTCTATTGATGGCGAACCCACCACGGGTTGGGGCGCAGTCAATTTGCAGTTGGTGCGTCGCCTGGGCGAAAGCGGGACTGTGAATGTAGTGGTGCGCGAGCAGGGCTCCACCACCGAAACCCCGCGTGAACTGGCTCTCGACCACTGGCTCAAGGGCGCAGATGAGCCTGATCCGATCAAATCCCTGGGCATACGTCCATGGCGTCCGGCCTTGCCGCCGGTGCTTGCCGAGCTGGATCCGAAAGGTCCGGCCCAGGCTGCTGGCCTGAAAACCGGCGATCGCCTGTTGGCCCTCGATGGTCAGCCACTGGGTGACTGGCAGCAGGTGGTCGATCTGGTTCGTGTACGTCCTGATACCAAAATTGTGCTGAAAGTTGAGCGCGACGGTGCTCAAATCGACGTCCCTGTGACCTTGTCGGTTCGCGGGGAAGCCAAGGCGGCCGGGGGTTACCTGGGTGCTGGAGTCAAAGGTGTCGATTGGCCGCCATCGATGGTGCGTGAGGTGAGTTTCGGGCCGTTGGCGGCAATTGGCGAGGGTGCGAAACGCACCTGGACCATGAGTGTGCTGACCCTGGAATCCCTCAAGAAAATGTTGTTCGGCGAGCTCTCGGTAAAAAACTTGAGTGGACCGATAACCATTGCTAAAGTGGCGGGCGCTTCTGCCCAGTCGGGTGTCGCGGATTTCCTGAATTTCCTGGCTTATCTGAGTATTAGCCTGGGGGTTCTGAATTTGCTGCCCATTCCAGTATTGGATGGGGGGCATCTGTTGTTTTATCTGGTCGAGTGGGTGCGTGGTCGCCCCTTGTCGGATCGGGTGCAGGGTTGGGGGATACAGATCGGTATCAGTTTGGTGGTCGGGGTGATGTTGTTAGCCCTGGTCAACGATCTGGGTCGACTGTAACGCTTCGCTGAATTGCGAATCTGCCGCATTTTGCGGCAGTTTGTTTATTGCCAGTTGGAATAAGAAAGGACTTCATGAAACGTCTGCTGCTAACTGCGGTTCTCACCGTATTGATGATCGCCGAAGTTCACGCCGAGTCCTTCACCATCTCCGATATTCGCGTCAACGGCCTCCAGCGGGTTTCCGCGGGTAGCGTCTTTGGTGCCTTGCCGTTGAACGTTGGGGAACAGGCTGATGACCGTCGCCTGGTGGAATCCACTCGTGCGCTGTTCAAAACCGGTTTCTTTCAAGACATCCAACTGGGTCGCGAAGGCAACGTCCTGGTCATCACCGTGGTCGAGCGACCTTCCGTCGCCAGTATCGAGATCGAAGGCAACAAGGCGATCTCGACTGAAGACCTGATGAAGGGTCTGAAGCAATCCGGCCTGGCCGAAGGCGAGATCTTCCAGCGCGCCACCCTCGAAGGTGTGCGTAACGAGCTGCAACGCCAGTACGTTGCGCAGGGCCGCTACTCCGCGACCGTGGAAACGGAAGTGGTGCCGCAGCCGCGTAACCGTGTCGGCCTCAAGGTCAACATCAACGAAGGCACTGTGGCGGCGATCCAGCACATCAACGTGGTAGGCAATACCAAGTTCTCTGATGACGACCTGATCGACCTGTTCGAACTCAAGACCACCAACTGGCTGTCGTTCTTCAAGAACGATGACAAGTATGCCCGCGAAAAACTGTCTGGTGACCTGGAGCGCCTGCGCTCCTACTACCTGGACCGTGGCTACATCAATATGGACATCGCTTCGACCCAGGTGTCCATCACCCCGGACAAGAAGCACGTCTACATCACCGTCAACGTCAACGAAGGCGAGAAGTACAAGGTTCGCGACGTCAAGCTGAGCGGCGACCTGAAGGTGCCTGAAGACCAGGTCAAGGCGCTGTTGCTGGTGCAGAAGGACCAGGTGTTCTCGCGCAAGCTGATGACCACCACGTCCGAACTGATCACCCGTCGCCTGGGCAACGAAGGCTACACCTTCGCCAACGTCAACGGCGTGCCGACGCCCCATGATGATGACCACACCGTGGACATCACCTTCGTGGTCGATCCAGGCAAGCGCGCCTACGTAAACCGTATCAATTTCCGTGGCAACACCAAGTCTGCGGACGAAGTGCTGCGTCGTGAAATGCGTCAGATGGAAGGTGGCTGGGCGTCGACTTACCTGATCGACCAGTCCAAGACCCGTCTTGAGCGTCTGGGCTTCTTCAAGGAAGTCAACGTCGAAACCCCGGCCGTACCGGGTGTGGATGACCAGGTTGACGTGAACTACGCCGTAGAAGAACAGGCATCGGGCTCCATAACCGCCAGTGTTGGCTTCGCACAGAGCGCCGGCCTGATCCTCGGTGGTTCGATCACTCAGAACAACTTCCTGGGTACCGGTAACCGAGTTTCTATCGGCCTGACCCGAAGCGAATACCAGAGCCGATATAACTTCGGTTATACCGACCCCTACTGGACTGCTGACGGTGTGAGCCTGGGCTACAACGCCTTCTATCGCACCACTGACTACAAAGATCTCGACGTTGATGTAGCCAGCTATGCAATCGATAGTCTTGGTGCTGGCGTGAACGTTGGTTACCCGATCAGCGAGACCTCGCGCCTGACGTTCGGCTTGACTGCGCAGCAGGATGAAATCAAGACCGGTGTGTACACCGTGGACGAAATCTTCGACTTCACCCGTCGTGAAGGTGACAAGTTCCTGAACTTCAAGGCGTCCGCCGGCTGGTCTGAGTCGACCCTGAACAAAGGTGTACTGGCGACCCGTGGTCATTCCCAGAGCCTGACCCTGGAAACCACCACGCCGGGCAGCGACCTGTCGTTCTTCAAGCTCGACTACCGCGGCCAGCTGTTCCAGCCGTTGAGCGACAACTACACCATGCGCCTGCACACTGAGCTGGGTTATGGCGATGGTTATGGCTCCACCAATGGTCTACCGTTCTACGAGAACTACTATGCGGGTGGCTTCAACTCCGTACGTGGTTTCAAAGACAGCACCCTGGGCCCGCGTGGTACGCCGAGCCGTGGTGTTGGTGTAACCGGTAACCAAGGCACCGTAGCGGACTCCGACAACGACCCACTGCCGTTCGGTGGTAACGTCCTGATCCAGGGTGGTGCGGAAATCCTGTTCCCGCTGCCGTTCGTGAAAGATCAGCGCTCCCTGCGTACTTCGGTATTCTGGGATGTGGGTAACGTGTTCGACTCCAAGTGCGAGCAGATCCGTAACCCGAGCGGCGTGAAGTCCAACACCCAGTGTAACGACGTGAGCCTGAGTAATCTGGCAAGCTCCGTGGGCGTGGGTGTGACCTGGGTGACTGCGCTTGGCCCATTGAGCTTTGCTCTGGCCATGCCGATCAAGAAACCGGATAACGCTGAAACCCAGATTTTCCAATTCTCCCTCGGCCAGACGTTCTAAGCGTCTGACCCAAGATAACGACAACGGATTCTGTAGGAGTACATCGTGCGCAAGTTGACTCAATTGGTCCTGCTGGCAACCGTGCTGGTAACCACCCCGGCCTTCGCCGAAATGAAAATCGCCGTCCTGAACTATCAGATGGCCCTGCTGGAATCCGATGCGGCCAAGAAATACGCCGTGGATGCCGAGAAAAAATTCGGTCCGCAACTGACCAAGCTCAAGACCCTGGAAAGCAGCGCCAAGGGCATCCAGGATCGTCTGGTAGCCGGTGGTGACAAGATGCAGCAAGGCGAGCGCGAGCGTCTGGAGCTTGAATTCAAGCAAAAGGCCCGTGACTACCAGTTCCAGTCCAAGGAGCTGAACGAAGCCAAGGCTGTTGCTGACCGTGAAATGCTGAAACAGCTGAAGCCGAAACTCGACAGCGCTGTGGAAGAAGTCATCAAGAAAGGTGCCTTTGATCTGGTGTTCGAGCGTGGCGCTGTGATCGACGTCAAGCCTCAATACGACATCACCCGTCAGGTGATCGAGCGCATGAACCAGCTGAAGTAAGCCATGACCGCGACTATCAAGCTCGGCGAGTTGGCCGAGTTCCTGGGGGCCACCTTGCGTGGCTCCCCGGAGAAGGAAATCACTGGGCTAGCCACCTTGCAGGAGGCTGGCCCAGCTCAGTTGAGCTTCCTCGCAAACCCCCAATACCGTAAATACCTGGTCGACAGCCAAGCCGCAGCCGTGTTGCTGAAGGCCGCTGATGCCGAAGGGTTTGCCGGGGATGCGCTGGTGGTAGGCGACCCTTACCTGGCGTATGCGCGGGTGTCGCACCTGTTCGATCCGAAACCCAAGGCCGCCAGCGGTATTCACCCGTCTGCGGTGATCGCCGATGATGCCCAGGTTGACCCTGCTGCCAGCGTCGGTGCCTTTGCGGTGATCGAGAGCGGTGCACGCATTGCGGCGGGCGTGACCATTGGTGCCCATTGTTTTATCGGTGCGCGCTGCGAAATCGGCGCAGGCGGTTGGCTGGCACCCCGCGTAACCCTGTACCACGACGTGCGTATCGGTGAGCGTGTGGTCATCCAGTCAGGTGCCGTGATCGGTGGTGAAGGCTTTGGCTTTGCCAATTCCAAGGGCATCTGGAACAAGATTGCCCAGGTCGGCGGCGTACTGATCGGCGATGACGTGGAAATTGGCGTGAACACAGCTGTTGATCGCGGGGCCCTGGCCGATACCGTGATCGGCAACGGCGTAAAGCTCGACAACCAGATCCAGATCGCCCACAACGTGCAGATTGGCGATCACACCGCCATGGCAGCATGCGTGGGTATCTCCGGCAGCACCCGGATCGGCAAGCATTGCATGCTGGCCGGTGGCGTCGGGCTGGTGGGGCACATCGATATTTGCGACAACGTCTTCATCACCGGCATGACCATGGTCACCCACTCGATTACCGAACCGGGTGCTTATTCTTCCGGTACCGCCATGCAGCCTGCGGCTGAATGGCGCAAGAGTGCAGCACGGTTGAGGCAGCTCGACGACATGGCTCGACGTCTCAAACAGCTGGAAAAGCGTGTTGGGGACGTGACCCCTGGCGGTAATGCTTCATCAGAAGGCTGATACCATTTCCATATCAAGTGTGCACAGCCGCTAGACTGCCTCCTTGATTTGCTAGCGGGGCGTGCTTTTAGTTCGCCCGCCCCCAATCTTTATTACAGGCTTCCCCCCGAAATGATGGACATCAACGAGATTCGCGAATACCTGCCTCACCGTTACCCGTTCCTGTTGGTGGATCGCGTAGTGGACCTCAATGTCGAGGAAAAGCGCATTCGTGCCTACAAGAATGTCAGCATCAACGAACCGTTCTTCAATGGTCACTTTCCTGCGCATCCGATCATGCCGGGTGTGTTGATCATCGAGGCGATGGCCCAGGCTGCCGGTATCCTTGGTTTCAAAATGCTCGACCTCAAGCCTGCCGATGGCACGCTTTACTATTTCGTGGGCTCCGACAAGTTGCGTTTCCGCAATCCGGTTACCCCGGGTGACCAGTTGATCCTGGAAGCCAAGTTCATCAGCTGCAAGCGCCAGATCTGGAAGTTCGAATGCCAGGCCTCGGTGGATGGCAAGCCGGTGTGCTCTGCCGAGATCATCTGTGCGGAACGCAAACTATGAGTTTGATTGACCCTCGCGCAATCATCGATCCGTCGGCCGTTCTGGCCGCCGACGTTGAGGTCGGCCCCTGGTCGATCATCGGCGCAGGTGTGGAAATCGGCGAGGGGACTGTCATCGGGCCGCACGTGATCCTCAAAGGTCCGACCCGCATTGGCAAGTACAATCGCATCTACCAGTTCTCCTCGGTAGGCGAAGACACCCCGGACATGAAGTACAAGGGTGAAGAGACCCGCCTGGTAATCGGTGATCACAACATCATCCGTGAAGGCGTGACCATTCACCGTGGCACCGTGCAGGATCGGGCCGAGACCACGCTGGGTGACCACAATTTGGTCATGGCCTACGCCCATATCGGCCACGACAGCGTGATCGGCAACCATTGCATCCTGGTCAACAACACCGCGTTGGCCGGCCATGTGCATGTTGACGATTGGGCAATCCTGTCCGGTTTCACCCTGGTACATCAGTACTGCCATATCGGTGCTCACAGCTTTTCCGGCATGGGTACCGCCATTGGCAAGGATGTTCCGGCATTCGTAACGGTATTCGGTAACCCCGCCGAAGCCCGTAGCATGAACTTCGAAGGCATGCGTCGTCGGGGTTTCAGCGAAGAAGCCATCCACGCCCTGCGCCGCGCCTACAAGGTGGTTTACCGCCAGGGGCTCACGGTGGACCAGGCGTTGACCCAACTGACCGAGCCGGCAGCGTTGTTCCCGGAAGTCGCGGTGTTCCGTGACTCGATCCAGGCGTCGACTCGCGGCATCACCCGCTGATCATGGCTAATCTGCGTATCGCGCTGGTGGCCGGGGAAGCTTCCGGCGACATTCTGGGCGCAGGTCTTATGCGGGCCCTCAAGGCCCAGCATCCAGCGGTAGAGTTCATCGGCGTCGGCGGCCCGCTGATGCAGGCTGAGGGGCTTACGTCCTACTTCCCCATGGAGCGTTTGTCTGTCATGGGGCTGGTCGAGGTGCTGGGCCGCCTGCGCGAGCTGCTGGCCCGCCGCAAGCTGCTGATCCAGACCCTGATCGAAGAAAAGCCGGACGTCTTTATCGGAATCGACGCGCCGGACTTCACCCTCAATATCGAACTCAAGTTGCGCCAGGCCGGCATCAAGACAGTGCACTATGTCAGCCCGTCCGTCTGGGCATGGCGGCAGAAGCGCGTGCTCAAGATCCGCGAAGGCTGCGACCTGATGCTGACCTTGCTGCCGTTCGAAGCGCGGTTCTATGAAGAAAAGGGCGTGCCGGTGCGGTTTGTCGGGCACACCCTGGCCGACACTATTCCCTTGCAGGCGGATCGCGCGGCCGCGCGTGCCGAGTTGGGCTTGCCCGACGGCCCATTGGTTGCGCTGATGCCGGGCAGCCGTGGCGGCGAAGTCGGCCGCCTGGCCTCGGTATTTTTCGACGCCGCAGAGCGTCTGCAGGTCTTGAAGCCGGGCGTACGTTTCGTGTTGCCCTGCGCCAGCCCGCAACGGCGTGCGCAGATCGAGACATTGCTGGAAGGGCGCAACCTGCCGTTGACCCTGCTCGATGGTCAATCGCACCTGGCCCTGGCGGCCTGCGATGCGGTGTTGATCGCTTCGGGGACGGCCACGCTGGAGGCCTTGCTGTACAAGCGTCCGATGGTCGTGGCCTACCGCCTGGCGCCGCTGACATTCTGGATTCTCAAGCGCATGGTCAAAAGTCCTTACATCTCCCTGCCCAACCTGCTGGCCCAGCGCTTGTTGGTGCCGGAGTTGTTGCAGGACGATGCAACGCCTGAGGCGCTCGCGCAAACCTTGCTCCCCTTGATCGAGGGTGGCGAAGAACAGACCCGTGGTTTCGACGACATCCATCGCATACTGCGCCGTGACGCCTCGAACCAGGCGGCAGACGCCGTGTTGACTCTGATCGGCCAGAAGCAGGAGGCGTTATGAGTACGCAAATGGGCCTGGATTTCAGCCTGGTTGCCCAAGCCCACGAACTGGTAGCCGGTGTTGACGAGGTCGGGCGCGGACCTTTGTGCGGTGCGGTCGTCACGGCTGCGGTGATTCTTGATCCGAACCGTCCGATCCTCGGCCTCAACGACTCGAAAAAACTCACCGAAGCGCGCCGTGAAAAGCTCTACGACGAGATTTGCGAGAAAGCCCTGAGCTGGCACATCGCCCGGGCCGAAGTTGAGGAAATCGACGAACTGAACATCCTCCACGCCACCATGCTCGCCATGCAGCGTGCAGTGGAGGGCCTGCACATTACGCCCAAACTGGCGATGATCGATGGCAACCGCTGCCCCAGACTGGCCATGCCATCGGAAGCGGTGGTGAAGGGCGATAGCAAGGTGCCGGCGATCGCGGCGGCCTCCATCCTGGCAAAGGTCAGTCGTGATCGTGAAATGTCATCTTTCGAACTGATCTATCCCGGCTATGGCATCGGCGGTCATAAAGGCTACCCGACGCCCGTTCATCTGGAAGCCCTTGCACGTCTTGGCCCGACACCGATCCATCGCCGCTCGTTCGCCCCGGTGCGCCAGGCTTGCGAGGCGCGGGAGAGTCTCAGCGAGGTGTAGTCGCGAGGCTGATGTTTTTGCCAAGGCCCGGTACAATCCGGGCCTTGTTGTTTCCACGTATAAGAGATCACTATGCCGGCTTCATTCGTTCACCTACGCCTGCACACTGAATACTCCCTGGTCGACGGCCTGGTACGGATCAAACCGCTGGTCAAAACCCTGGTGGGCATGAACATGCCTGCGGTGGCGGTCACCGATCAGAACAACATGTGTTCCCTGGTCAAGTTCTACAAGAACGCCATGGGCGCCGGCATCAAGCCGATCTGCGGCGCCGACCTGTGGCTGTCCAACAAAGACCCGGATAACCCCCTGAGCCGCATCAGCCTGCTGGCGATGAACGGCGTGGGTTACCGCAACCTCACTGAACTGATTTCCCGTGGTTTCATTGACGGCCAGCGCAATGGCTCGATCATCATCGAGCGCGAATGGGTCGCCGAGGCCAGCGAAGGCCTGATCATGCTGTCGGCCGCCAAAGAGGGCGAAATCGGTATCGCGCTGCTGGGCGGCAACCCCCAAGAAGCCGAAGTGCTGGCCAGGGAATGGATGCAGGTCTTCCCCGACCGTTTTTACCTGGAAGTCCAGCGGACCAACCGCCCCAACGATGAAGAGCACCTGCACGCTGCCGTGGCCCTGGCCGACAAGCTGGGCGCGCCACTGGTGGCGACCAACGACGTGCGCTTCATCAAGAAGGAAGACTTCGAAGCCCACGAAACCCGCGTGTGCATCGGTGAAGGCCGGGCCCTGGATGACCCGCGTCGTTCGAAGAACTACAGCGAAGAGCAGTACCTCAAAAGCGCTGAGGAAATGGCTGAGCTGTTCAGCGACCTGCCCGAGGCCCTGGAAAACTCCGTCGAGATCGCCAAGCGCTGCAATATCGAGGTCAAGCTGGGCAAGCACTTCCTGCCCAACTTCCCGATTCCGGATGGCATGACCATCGACGAGTACTTCCGCAAAGTCTCGTTCGACGGGCTGGAAGAGCGGCTGGCCGTTCTGCTGCCCAGGGACACCACCGAAGATTACGAGGCCAAGCGCCAGGTTTATGTGGACCGGCTGAATTTCGAGCTGGATATCATCATCCAGATGGGGTTCCCCGGTTACTTCCTGATCGTGATGGACTTTATCCAGTGGGCCAAGAACAACGGCGTGCCGGTTGGTCCGGGCCGGGGGTCAGGTGCCGGTTCGCTGGTGGCCTATGTGCAAAAGATCACCGACCTCGATCCGTTGGAATATGACCTGCTGTTCGAACGTTTCCTGAACCCGGAACGGGTTTCCATGCCCGACTTCGACGTCGACTTCTGCATGGATGGCCGTGACCGCGTGATCGAGTATGTGGCCGAGAAATACGGCCGCAACGCGGTAAGCCAGATCATCACCTTCGGTTCCATGGCGGCCAAAGCGGTAATCCGTGACGTGGCCCGGGTGCAGGGCAAGTCGTACGGCCTGGCGGATCGCCTGTCGAAGATGATCCCGTTCGAAGTCGGCATGACCCTGGAAAAGGCCTACGAGCAGGAAGAAATCTTGCGCGACTTCATCAAGGTCGATGAAGAAGCGGCCGAGATCTGGGAGATGGCCCGCAAGCTTGAAGGCGTGGTGCGTAACGTCGGTAAGCACGCGGGTGGCGTGGTCATCGCGCCGACAAAGTTGACTGACTTTTCGCCGATCTATTGCGATGAAGAAGGCGACGGCCTGGTCACCCAGTTCGACAAGGATGATGTGGAGGCGGCCGGCCTGGTGAAGTTCGACTTCCTCGGCCTGCGGACCCTGACCATCATCGACTGGGCGCTCAAGACCATCAACCGCGACCGCGCCAAGGTGGGCGAAGAACCGCTGGACATCGCTTTCATCCCGCTGGACGACAAGCCGACCTACACCCTGCTGCAAAAAGCCGAAACCACGGCGGTGTTCCAGCTTGAATCGCGTGGCATGAAAGAGCTGATCAAAAAGCTCAAGCCCGACTGCCTGGAAGACTTGATCGCACTGGTGGCCCTGTTCCGTCCGGGCCCGCTGCAATCGGGCATGGTGGACGACTTTATCAACCGTAAACACGGGCGCGCCGAGCTGGCCTACCCGCACTCGGACTACCAGTACGAAGGCCTCAAGCCGGTATTGGCACCGACGTACGGCATCATCCTGTATCAGGAACAGGTGATGCAGATTGCCCAGGTGATGGCCGGTTACACCCTGGGTGGCGCGGACATGCTGCGTCGAGCCATGGGTAAGAAAAAACCCGAGGAAATGGCCAAGCAGCGCGGTGGTTTCATTGAAGGTTGCGCGACCAACAATATCGACGCCGACCTCGCGGGTAACATCTTCGACCTGGTGGAGAAATTCGCCGGTTACGGCTTCAACAAATCCCACTCCGCCGCCTACGGCCTGGTGTCGTACCAGACTGCCTGGCTGAAAGCCCACTACCCGGCGCCGTTCATGGCTGCGGTACTTTCGGCGGATATGCACAACACCGACAAGGTCGTGACCTTGATCGAGGAAGTGCGCACCATGAAGCTGCGCCTTGATGCGCCGGATGTGAACGCCTCGGAGTTCAAGTTCACGGTAAACGACGAAGGCCGCATCATCTATGGCCTGGGCGCGATCAAAGGCGTCGGTGAAGGCCCGGTGGAAGCCATTACCGAAGCGCGCCAGGACGGTCCGTTCAAGGACCTGTTCGACTTCTGCGCACGGGTGGACCTCAAGCGCATCAACAAACGAACCCTCGATGGCCTGATCCGCAGCGGCGCGCTCGACCGTCTCGGCCCGTATTTCCATGACGAGCCGAAGGCCTACCAGGCCAATATCGACCGTAACCGTGCCGTGCTGCTCGCCGCCATGGAAGAAGCGATCAAGGCGGCCGAACAGACTGCACGTACCCATGACAGCGGCCATGCCGACCTGTTTGGCGGGTTGTTCGTCGAAGACGATGCGGATGTCTACGGTAACCATCGCAAGGCCAAGGAACTGACCCTCAAGGAACGCCTCAAGGGTGAGAAAGATACCCTGGGCTTGTACCTGACCGGCCATCCGATTGACGAATACGAAGGTGAAATCCGTCGCTTCGCCCGTCAGCGCATCATCGACCTGAAACCGGCGCGGGACACCCAGACCGTCGCCGGCATGATCATTGCCCTGCGGGTGATGAAGAACAAGAAGGGCGACAAGATGGGGTTTATCACCCTCGACGACCGCTCGGGCCGCATCGAAGCGTCGCTGTTTGCCGACGCGTTCCACTCCGCCCAGTCGTTGTTGCAGACCGACGCCATGGTGGTCGTCGAAGGGGAGGTCAGCAACGATGACTTCTCCGGCGGCCTGCGCCTGCGGATCAAGCGGGTGATGAGCATGGAAGATGCGCGCACCAATCTGGCCGAGAGCCTGCGCTTGAAGGTGAAAACCGAAGCGCTCAAGGGCGATCAGCTACGCTGGTTGGGCGACCTGCTCAAACGCCACCGTGGCGCGTGCCCGGTGACCATGGAGTACACCGGCAATGACGCCAAGGCCATGTTGCAGTTTGGCGAGACCTGGCGAATCGATCCCGCTGATGGCTTGATTCAAGCTTTGCGTGACCAGTTCGGGCGAGACAACGTCTTCCTCCAATACCGTTGATGGTCAGATATGTCTGACCTCGGCTAAACATTTAATCTCGACCTAAACGCGCCTCTCCCTTAAGGTAGGGCGCGAATAGACAACCGGCTGGCCAGGCATGCCCTGGCCGTCGACCCAAGACGGACGCTTATGAACCCGAATTTTCTTGATTTCGAACAGCCGATCGCTGACCTGCAAGCTAAGATCGAAGAGCTGCGCCTGGTCGGCAATGACAATTCGCTGAATATCGGCGATGAGATCTCCCGCCTGCAAGACAAGAGCAAAACGCTCACCGAAGACATCTTCGGCAAGCTGACCAGCTGGCAGATTGCGCGCCTGGCTCGCCACCCGCGCCGCCCGTACACCCTGGACTACATTCAGCACATCTTCACCGAGTTCGACGAGCTGCATGGCGACCGCCACTTCTCCGACGACGCGGCCATCGTCGGCGGTATCGCTCGCCTGGACGACCAGCCGGTGATGGTGATCGGTCACCAGAAAGGCCGTGAAGTGCGCGAGAAGGTCCGTCGCAACTTTGGCATGCCGCGTCCAGAGGGCTACCGCAAGGCGTGCCGCCTGATGGAAATGGCCGAGCGCTTCAAGATGCCGATCCTGACCTTCATCGACACCCCGGGCGCTTATCCGGGGATCGACGCCGAAGAGCGTAACCAGAGCGAGGCTATCGCCTGGAACCTGCGCGTCATGGCCCGCCTGAAAACCCCGATCATTGCCACCGTGATTGGTGAAGGCGGTTCCGGCGGTGCACTGGCCATCGGCGTCTGCGACCAGTTGAACATGCTGCAATACTCGACCTACGCGGTGATCTCGCCGGAAGGTTGCGCCTCGATCCTATGGAAAACCGCCGAAAAGGCACCGGACGCTGCCGAAGCCATGGGCATCACCGCCGATCGCCTCAAAGGCCTTGGGATCGTGGACAAAGTGATCGCCGAGCCATTGGGCGGCGCTCACCGTGACCCGGCTGCTGCTGCTGCGACCATCCGTGCCGAACTGGGTTCGCAACTGGCGATGCTCAAGAAGCTGGATAACGAAGCGCTGCTGGCTCGTCGTTACGAGCGCCTGATGAGCTACGGTCTCTAAGACCCACGCAATACCCGAATGTGGGAGAGGGCTTGCCCCGATTGCTGAGTGTCAGTCAATGTATCCAGGACTGGCCCACCGCTATCGGGGGCAAGCCCCCTCCCACATTTGCGTTGTGTATGCTTGGTGAGCGTATTCCAGACCAGAGGCGGTAACTTGTCATGAAACCGGCTCTGCCCGCCAAACTCGTGCAAATCCTAGCGCCTTGGCGCAACGCCCCGGCCTGGCACATCGCACTCTCCGGTGGCCTTGATTCCACCGTCCTGCTGCACCTCCTGGCCAACCTGGCGAAAACCGAAACCCTGCCACCCCTCAGCGCTGTCCATGTCCACCATGGCCTGCAGGCTGCCGCCGACGCGTGGCCGGCTCATTGCCAGTCGATCTGTGACAGCCTGGGCGTGCCTTTGCGCGTGATGGGCGTACAGGTACAACCGGGCGCCAGCCTCGAGCGTGCCGCCCGTGATGCGCGCTACCAGGCATTTACCGAGGTGATCGGGGCGGGGCAGGTGATGCTCACCGGCCAGCATCGTGAAGACCAGGCAGAAACATTGTTGTTCCGCCTGCTGCGTGGGGCTGGGGTGCGCGGGTTGGCAGCGATGCCCGTGCAGCGCCGATTGGCAAGTGGCTACCTGGTAAGGCCATTGTTGCGTGTCTCCAGGGACGAGTTGGAAGCCTACGCACGCCAGTATCAGCTCAAATGGATCGAAGACCCTTCCAACGCAGATTTGCGTTTCTCCCGTAATTACCTGCGTCACCGCGTGCTTCCTGCACTGACGGAACGCTGGCCTCAGGCCTTCTCAAGCCTGGCGCGCACCGCCGAACACCTGAGTGAAGCCCAGGGCCTGCTCGATGAGCTGGCGCAGATGGACCTGCAGGCCGCCGATCAACCTTCCCCTTTTCCCTGGCTGAATTTGCCGTCCTTGGCTCTTGCGCCGCTGCGTGAACTTTCCGACGCCCGTCAGCGCAACGCCCTGCGTCATTGGCTGACGCCGCTGACGCGCCTGCCCGACAGTGACCACTGGGCAGGCTGGTATTCCGTGCGCGATGCCAGGGGTGACGCACAACCTTTATGGCGCCTGGCCGACGGTGAGTTGCATCGCGGTGGCGAGCGCATCTGGTGGCTGCCCCGTGCAGGATCAGAATTTTCCGACGCATCGCTGAGCTGGTCCGATCCACAAAACCCACTAGAGTTACCCGGCAATGGTCAGTTGACGTTCACGGGCAGCGTGCCCGCAGGCCCGCTGGAGGTCCGCTACCGCCAGGGCGGCGAAATCCTCGACGTACCCGGTCGAGGCCGGCGTGACTTGAAGCGCCTGCTTAACGAAAGTGGCCTGCCGGGTTTCGTCCGTGGCAGATTGCCGCTGCTCTATCGCGGCCAGCAATTGCTGGGTGCACCCAGCCTTGCGGGACTGTGGCCGGCGGCAAGTGATGACTGGCAATTACATTGGATGCCACAGACCTGCGATCAAGGTTTGAGCTGATAGCGCCTTTCCGGTAGACTACGCTCCCTTCTTGATACAACTTCTGTGGATTCGACTGAATCGCAGCAGTTGCCGATTACCAAGCAGTCTTTGCTGGGCGATTCCAAAAAATGTGTAGCGATCAACGTACCGGTGTTTCATTGCTGGTCTGTCACCACGCGGCGGTTTTTTTGAAAGGTGCACTGTGATTAATGCAGGTGATCGGGGGCTTCGGCCTTCCTTCGCTTTCCCCGGCGGCTCGGACCGCTTTAACGCAGACTTCTAGGGTTTTTCATGACGCGCTACATATTCGTCACGGGCGGTGTTGTTTCTTCATTGGGGAAAGGCATTGCCTCCGCTTCATTGGCGGCCATCCTGGAGGCGCGGGGACTTAAGGTCACCATGCTCAAGCTGGACCCCTACATCAACGTTGACCCGGGCACCATGAGCCCGTTCCAGCACGGTGAAGTGTTCGTCACCCACGACGGCGCCGAAACCGACCTGGACCTGGGCCACTACGAGCGGTTCATCCGCACGACCATGACCCAGAACAACAACTTCACCACCGGCCGTGTCTACGAGCACGTGCTGCGCAAGGAGCGCCGTGGTGACTACCTGGGTGCAACCATCCAGGTGATCCCGCACATCACCGACGAAATCAAGCGCCGCATCATCAAGGGTGCCGGCGATGCCGACGTGGCGATGGTCGAGATCGGTGGCACCGTGGGTGACATCGAGTCCCAACCGTTCCTCGAAGCCATCCGCCAGTTGCGTTTCGAAGTCGGCGCCAAGCGCGCGATGCTGATGCACCTGACCCTGGTGCCGTACATCGCCACCGCCGGCGAGACCAAAACCAAGCCTACCCAGCACTCGGTCAAGGAACTGCGTTCCATCGGCCTGCAGCCGGACGTGCTGGTGTGCCGCTCCGATCACCCGATCGACATTTCCTCGCGTCGCAAGATCGCGCAATTCACCAACGTTGAAGAACGTGCGGTGATCGCGCTGGAAGACGCCGACACCATCTACAAGATCCCGGGCATCCTGCACTCCCAAGGCCTGGACGATTTTGTGGTCGAGCGCTTCGGCCTGCAATGCAACGGCGCGGACCTGTCCGAGTGGGAAGCCGTAGTCGACGCCAAGCTCAACCCTGAGCACGAAGTCACCATCGCCATGGTCGGCAAGTACATGGAGCTGCTGGACGCGTACAAGTCGCTGATCGAAGCGATGAGCCACGCGGGTATCAGCAACCGTACCAAGGTCAACCTGCGCTACATCGACTCCGAAGACATCGAGAACCAGGGCACCGCGCTGCTCGAAGGTGTCGACGCGATCCTCGTGCCAGGCGGTTTCGGCCTGCGTGGCGTGGAAGGCAAGATCACCGCGGTTCAGTACGCTCGTGAAAACAAGGTGCCGTACCTGGGGATCTGCCTGGGCATGCAAGTGGCTGTCATCGAGTTCGCCCGTAACGTGCTGGGCTGGAAGGACGCCAACTCCACCGAGTTCGACAGCAAGAGCGGTCACCCGGTCGTGGGCCTGATCACCGAGTGGGAAGATGCCACCGGCGCCGTCGAAGTCCGCACCGAAGCCTCCGACCTGGGCGGCACCATGCGCCTTGGCGCGCAGGACTGCCTGCTGGAGCCGGGCTCGCTGGTTCACGACTGCTACGGCAAGGACGTGATTGTCGAGCGTCACCGTCACCGCTACGAAGTGAACAACAACCTGCTGCCGCAGATCAAAGAGGCCGGCCTGAAGATCTCCGGTCGCTCCGGTGACGGCGCGCTGGTTGAAGTGGTCGAGGCGCCGGATCATCCGTGGTTCGTGGCGTGCCAGTTCCACCCTGAGTTCACCTCGACGCCGCGCGACGGTCACCCGTTGTTCAGCGGTTTCGTCAAGGCAGCCCTGACGCAACACCAGAAGAAGGCGTAACCCTGATGGCCCAGAAGATCATTCGCGTAGGCGACATCGAGATTGCCAACGACAAGCCCATGGTGCTGTTCGGTGGCATGAACGTGCTGGAAAGCCGTGACATGGCGATGCAGGTCTGTGAAGAGTACGTCAAGGTCACCGAGAAGCTCGGTATCCCTTACGTATTCAAGGCCAGCTTCGACAAGGCCAACCGTTCGTCCGTGACCTCCTATCGCGGCCCGGGCCTTGAAGAAGGCATGCGGATCTTCCAGGACATCAAGCAAGCCTTCGGCGTGCCGATCATCACCGACGTCCACGAGCCTGAGCAGGCTGCCGTGGTCGCCGAGGTGTGCGACATCATCCAGTTGCCGGCCTTCCTGTCGCGCCAGACCGACCTGGTCGTCGCGATGGCCAGGACCGGCGCTGTGATCAATATCAAGAAAGCCCAGTTCCTCGCACCCCAGGAGATGAAACACATCCTGAACAAGTGCGTGGAAGCGGGTAACGACCAACTGATCCTCTGCGAGCGGGGTTCGAGCTTCGGCTACAACAACCTCGTGGTGGACATGCTTGGTTTCGGCATCATGAAACAGTTCGAATACCCGGTGTTCTTCGACGTGACCCACGCGCTGCAAATGCCCGGTGGTCGCGCCGATTCCGCGGGCGGGCGTCGTGCCCAGGTGCTGGACCTGGCCAAGGCAGGCATCAGCCAGTCCCTGGCCGGCCTGTTCCTGGAAGCCCACCCGGACCCGGACAACGCCAAATGCGACGGCCCATGTGCCCTGCGCCTGGACAAGCTGGAGCCGTTCCTGGCCCAGCTCAAGCAGTTGGACGAACTGGTCAAGAGTTTTCCGACGGTAGAGACCGCGTAAGCGTCGTTTCTCCGGTAGACTTTCCCACGCTTTACGCTCAGGCCTATGGGCCTGAGCCTTGTCGTCTGCAAGCCTGCCCCGTTGTTCCACCCTTGCGGTCGGTCAAAAGATTCCCTTCAGCTGCGTCGTTTTCGTCAACTTTGGAGTGTTTACAACAATGGCAAAAATCGTCGACATCAAAGGTCGTGAAGTTCTCGACTCCCGTGGCAACCCCACCGTCGAAGCCGACGTGCTTCTCGATAACGGCATCATCGGCAGCGCCTGCGCGCCGTCCGGTGCTTCTACCGGTTCGCGCGAAGCGCTGGAACTGCGTGATGGCGACAAGGGCCGTTACCTGGGCAAAGGTGTACTGAAAGCCGTGGCCAACATCAACGGCCCGATCCGTGACCTGTTGCTGGGCAAGGACCCGCTGGACCAGAAAGCCCTGGACCACGCGATGATCAAGCTCGATGGCACCGAAAACAAAGGCAGCCTGGGCGCCAACGCCATCCTCGCCGTGTCCCTGGCCGCCGCCAAGGCCGCCGCACAGGACCAGGACCTGCCGCTGTACGCGCACATTGCCAACCTGAACGGCACCCCGGGCGTCTACTCGATGCCGGTACCGATGATGAACATCATCAACGGTGGCGAGCATGCCGATAACAACGTCGACATCCAGGAATTCATGGTACAGCCGGTCGGCGCCAAGTCTTTCTCCGAAGGCCTGCGCATGGGCACCGAGATTTTCCATCACCTCAAGGCTGTGCTGAAGGCCCGTGGCCTGAGCACTGCGGTGGGTGACGAAGGTGGTTTTGCACCGAACCTGGCGTCCAACGAAGATGCACTGAAAGTGATTTCCGAAGCCGTGGCCAACGCTGGCTACAAGCTGGGCACCGACGTGACCCTGGCCCTGGACTGCGCGGCCAGCGAGTTCTACGAGGACGGTAAGTACAACCTGTCCGGCGAAGGCCAAGTGTTCAACTCCGAAGGTTTCGCCGAATACCTGAAGGGCCTGACCCAGCGCTACCCGATCATCTCGATCGAAGACGGCCTGGACGAGTCCGACTGGGACGGCTGGAAAATCCTCACCGACAAGATCGGCGAGAAAATCCAACTGGTGGGCGACGACCTGTTCGTGACCAACACCAAGATCCTGAAAGAAGGCATCGATAAAAAGATCGCCAACTCGATCCTGATCAAGTTCAACCAGATCGGCACCCTGACCGAAACCCTGGAGGCCATCCAGATGGCCAAGGCTGCGGGCTACACCGCCGTGATCTCGCACCGCTCCGGCGAAACCGAAGATTCGACCATTGCCGACCTGGCCGTGGGCACCTCGGCTGGCCAGATCAAGACCGGTTCCCTGTGCCGTTCCGACCGTGTTTCCAAGTACAACCAATTGCTGCGTATCGAAGAGCAACTGGCTGGCAAGGCCAAGTACAACGGTCGCGGCGAGTTTCGCGGCTGATCGCTAGTTGATGGTGAAACATGGTAAAAAGTCGGCGGATTGCGTCGGAAAACTCACGACAGTGTGGATTTCGACGCTAATCTGATGGCTATCAAGCACAAGCCTGGTTTTTCCAGGCTTCGTGCTATCAGTTGCTGCAAAAGTTTTGCATGGCGGTCTTTTTTCACTGGATACCCGATATTCGATGCGCAGTCCCAATTGGTTGTTCCTCGTCTTGCTCTTGTTGCTGGCTGGCCTGCAGTACCGCCTATGGGTGGGTAATGGCAGCTTTGCGCAGGTAAAAGACCTGACCCAGCAAATTGCCGACCAGCACGCCGAAAACGAACGCCTGCTGGAGCGCAACCGCGTCCTCGATGCCGAAGTGCTTGAGTTGAAAAAAGGTACGGAGACCGTTGAAGAGCGGGCTCGTCATGAATTGGGCATGGTCAAGGAGGGTGAAACCCTCTACCAGTTGGCCCAATGAGTAGCCGTTTGCCGGCCTTCTGGGCCGTGATTCCTGCTGCGGGCGTCGGTGCCCGTATGGCCGCGGACCGTCCCAAGCAATATCTGCAACTGGGCGGACGCACTATTCTCGAACACAGCCTTGGCTGTTTTCTTGGCCATCCAGACCTTAAAGGGTTGGTGGTCAGTCTTGCTGTCGATGATCCTTACTGGCCCAACCTGCCTTGTGCCAACGACCCACGCATTGTGCGTGCGGACGGCGGCGACGAGCGCTCGGGCTCTGTGCTCAATGCGCTGCTTCAGCTCAATGCCCTGGGCGCCAGTGATGACGATTGGGTGCTGGTCCACGATGCTGCACGGCCGAACCTGAGCCGTGATGATCTGGACAGCTTGCTCGCCGAACTGGCGGACGACCCGGTCGGCGGCCTGTTGGCCGTACCGGCCCGCGACACTCTCAAGCGCGTTGACAAACATGGCCGTGTGGTCGAGACCGTCGATCGCAGCCTGATCTGGCAGGCTTATACGCCGCAGATGTTCCGCCTTGGGGCTTTGCATCGTGCCTTGGCCGACAGCCTGGTGGCGGATGCGGTGATTACCGATGAAGCTTCGGCCATGGAGTGGTCCGGCCAGTCGCCACGCCTGATCGAAGGGCGCTCGGACAACATCAAGGTGACCCGGCCCGAAGATCTGGAATGGCTACGGCTGCGGTGGGTCAACCGCAGGTAATCTGCGATACCGTGTCGACCTCATCGGGGGCAAGCCCCCTCCCACATTGAAATATATTCCAAGTGTGGGAGGGGGCTTGCCCCCGATGAGGCCCGTCCAAACCACCAACAGTCAACTGCTGTACTCCGGCCTTTCAGCCAGCCCCTCCTTCAAGAAATCCACCAACTTCCTGACCTTCGGTGACAAATGCCTCTGCTGTGGATACAGCGCCCACACTGCCGTATTCGGCGGTTGATGCGCCTCCAGCAGCGACACCAGCGCGCCACTGTGCAAATGCTCCAGCACGTAATAGTCCGGCAACTGGCACAACCCGACGCCCTGTAGCGCCGCATCCAGCACCGCTTGCCCGCTGTTGCAGCGCCAATTTCCCTGCACGCGCTGGGAAAACTCCCGCCCGTCCTGGGCCAGTTGCCAGATATCCGAGCTGCCGATGAGACAGTTATGCCGGCTCAATTCCGACAAGCTATGTGGCCGACCATACCGAGCGAGGTAGGACGGCGACGCACACAGGTACATGCGCCTCGGCGCCAGTCGGCTGGCGACCATGCGCGAATCCTGCAGACGCCCCAGGCGGATCGCCAGGTCGAGGCCTTCGTGCACCAGGTCCAACTGGCGGTTGCTCAGCTCGATATCCACCCGCAACTGCGGATACAGTCCCATGAACCGGGTGACCAGCGGCACGATAAAGCGCTCGCCATACGCCACCGCGCAGGTCATGCGCAACATGCCCTTGGGCTCGCTGGTGAGGTCACCTACGGCGCGCAGGGCTTCTTCACGCCCGTCCTGCAGGCGTTGGCAGTGTTGCAGGAACGTCTGGCCTGCTTCGGTCAACGTCACTTTGCGCGTACTGCGATATAGCAAGCGGGTTTGCAGGCGTTCTTCCAGACGCGCCACCTGCCGGCTGATATGGGAAGACGACACCCCCAGCCGTTCCGCCGCCGCTGTGAATTGGCCGCATTCGGCCACCGCGACAAATTCGTCGATACCTTCCCAGCGGTTTTCAAGCACGTGGATTATCCCTGTACAGCAATAAAGTTTTGCTTTTGCCTGGATTATTCATCAGTCAGGCATGTTTTACACTCACACACTCAGTTTTTTAACCTCCTGGAGAAACCTGGATGATCAAGTCCCGCGCCGCCGTAGCCTTCGAAGCCAAGAAGCCCCTTGAGATCGTCGAAGTGGATGTCGCCATGCCCAAGGCGGGTGAAGTGCTGTTGCGCGTGGTCGCGTCCGGCGTGTGCCATACCGACGCCTATACCCTGTCGGGCGCCGACCCGGAAGGCATCTTCCCGTCGATCCTCGGTCACGAAGGCGGTGCCGTGGTTGAAGCGATCGGCGAAGGCGTGACGTCGGTGGCCGTGGGCGATCATGTGATCCCGCTGTACACCCCGGAATGCGGCAAGTGCAAGTTCTGCCTGTCGGGCAAGACCAACCTGTGCCAGGCCATCCGTTCCACTCAGGGCAAAGGCCTGATGCCGGACGGCACCACGCGTTTCTCCTACAAAGGCCAACCGATTTTCCACTACATGGGCACTTCGACGTTCTCCGAGTACACCGTGCTGCCGGAAATCTCCGTGGCCAGGATTCCTAAAGAGGCGCCGCTGGAAAAAGTCTGCCTGCTCGGTTGCGGCGTCACCACGGGCATCGGCGCGGTAATCAACACCGCCAAGGTCAAGCCAGGCGATACCGTGGCCATCTTCGGCCTTGGCGGTATCGGCCTGTCGGCAGTGATCGGTGCGGTCAAGGCCAAGGCGGGTCGCATCATCGCCATCGATATCAACCCGGCCAAGTTTGAAATCGCCAAGCAACTGGGCGCCACCGACTGCATCAACCCGAAAGATTACGATCGCCCGATCCAGGACGTGATCGTCGACCTCACCGACGGCGGCGTGGACTTCTCCTTCGAATGTATCGGCAACGTGCAACTGATGCGCGCCGCCCTCGAGTGCTGCCACAAAGGCTGGGGCGAGTCGGTGATCATCGGCGTGGCCGGTGCCGGCCAGGAAATCGCCACCCGTCCATTCCAGTTGGTGACCGGTCGCGTCTGGCGCGGTTCGGCCTTCGGTGGCGTGCGTGGTCGCTCCGAACTGCCAAGCTACGTAGAAATGGCCCAGACCGGCGAGATCCCGCTGGACACCTTCATCACCCACACCATGGGCCTGGAAGACATCAACAAAGCGTTTGACCTGATGCATGAAGGCAAGAGCATTCGTACCGTCATCCACTTCTGAGGTTCGCCATGAGTCTGGAAAACCTGTCGTGCCAGAAGAGTTTCGGCGGCTGGCATAAACGCTACAAGCATCATTCCGATGTGCTTGGTTGTGACATGACCTTCGCTGTCTACCTGCCGCCGCAAGCGGAGCAGGGCGGCAAGTTGCCGGTGCTGTACTGGCTGTCCGGTCTCACTTGCACCGATGAGAACTTCATGCAGAAGGCGGGCGCGCAGCGCATGGCTGCCGAGCTGGGGTTGATCATCGTGGCGCCGGACACCAGCCCGCGAGGTCCGGGTGTGCCGGACGACCCGGATAACGCCTGGGATTTCGGTCTCGGTGCCGGCTTTTATCTGAATGCCACCCAGGAACCCTGGGCCAAGCACTACCAGATGTATGACTACGTCGTGCAAGAATTGCCGGCGTTGATCGAAGGGCATTTCCCTGCCTCGGATAAACGTGGCATCAGCGGCCACTCCATGGGTGGCCACGGTGCGCTGGTCTGTGCCTTGCGCAACCCCGGGCGCTACCTGTCGGTGTCGGCGTTTTCGCCGATCAACAACCCGATGGATTGCCCGTGGGGCCAGAAAGCCTTCTCCCGCTACTTGGGCGAAGAGCGTTCAAAATGGCGCGAGTGGGACACCTGTGTGCTGATCAGCGAAGCTACGGAAAAGCTGCCACTGCTGGTTGACCAGGGCGACCGCGACGACTTCCTCGCCGTGCAACTCAAGCCCGAAGCCCTGCAGCAGGCAGCCAAGGCGGCCAACCACCCGCTGGAACTGCGCCTGCAACCGGGCTATGACCACAGCTACTTCTTTATCGCCAGCTTCATCGAAGACCATTTGCGACACCATGGCCGTGCTTTGCTCGGTTAATGTGAGGCAAAAGTAGGTAGAATCACGCCCTGAATTAAATCGGGGCGTTTTTTTATGCGTATTGGCCACGGCTACGATGTGCACCGTTTCGCCGAAGGCGATTTCATCACCCTGGGCGGCGTGCGCATTGCGCACCACCATGGTTTGCTGGCTCATTCCGACGGCGACGTCGTGTTGCATGCCTTGAGCGATGCCTTGCTCGGCGCGGCGGCGTTGGGTGATATCGGCAAGCACTTTCCGGACACCGACCCGACGTTCAAGGGCGCGGACAGCCGCGTCTTGCTGCGCCATGTGGTTGGCCTGATCCATGCCAAGGGCTGGAAAGTCGGCAACGTCGACAACACCATCGTGGCCCAGGCGCCGAAGATGGCCCCGCATATCGAGTCGATGCGCGCGCTGATTGCCGCCGACCTGCAAATTGAACTGGATCAAGTCAACGTGAAAGCCACCACCACCGAAAAGCTCGGGTTCACCGGCCGTGAAGAGGGCATTGCCGTGCACTCCGTTGCCTTGTTGCTGCGCGCATGAATGACCTGCACCTGCTGGGCCCTCGGGCCTATGGCGAGGCCTTGGGCAGCGCGGTACTGAAGGCGACGGCCGAAGACTTCCAGGTTGACGAAGTGCTGGACATTCCGCTGACCGGCGAAGGCGAACACCTGTGGTTGTGGGTGGAAAAGCGCGGCCTCAACACCGAGGAAGCCGCGCGGCGTATCGCCAGGGCGGCCGGCGTGCCGTTACGCACCGTCAGCTATGCCGGGCTCAAGGATCGCCAGGCGTTGACTCGCCAATGGTTCAGCGTGCAACTGCCGGGCAAGGCCGACCCGGACATGAGCGCGGCAGAGAACGATACGCTCAAGGTTCTCAAGACCGCTCGCCACAAGCGCAAGCTGCAGCGCGGTGCGCATTCGGCCAATGGGTTCACTTTGCGTCTGACGCAGTTGGCCGGTGATACCGCAGCCATCGATGCGCGGTTGCAACAGATTGCCCAACACGGCATTCCCAACTATTTCGGTGCCCAGCGCTTTGGCCACAATGGCGGCAATGTCGTGGACGCTCGCGAGTGGGCCGCCCGCAAAGCCTTGCCGGAACAGCGCAATGTGCGTTCGCGGTTGTTGTCCACCGCCCGCAGCTTTTTGTTCAACAAAGTGCTTGCGGCACGTGTGGCCGATGGCTCGTGGCAACGTGCCCAGGTCGGCGACCTGCTGGCGTTTACTGACAGCCGCAGTTTTTTCCCGGCTGGCGAAGCGGAATGCAGTGACCCGCGCCTGGCAATCCTGGACCTGCACCCGACCGGGCCGCAGTGGGGTGAGGGCGACTCGCCGGCCAGTGGTGCAACCTTCGAGCTGGAACAGGCGGTTGCCGCTGGTGAAGCCGACCTGCGAGATTGGCTGGTGAATGCCGGCATGAGCCAGGAACGTCGCATTCTTCGACTGCCCATTGGCGGTTTGACGTGGCATTATCCCTCGCTGGACATTCTGCAATTGGAATTCGTCCTGCCGGCCGGATGCTTCGCCACTGTGTTGGTGCGCGAGCTTGTTGATCTGGTGCCGGTGGGGCAGACGGACAACCCATGCGTATTCTGATATCAAACGATGACGGTGCCACCGCACCCGGTCTTGCCGCGCTTTATGCTGCGCTGCAGGATTATGCCGAGTGCGTGGTGGTTGCCCCCGACCAGGACAAGAGTGGCGCCAGCAGTTCGTTGACGCTCGACCGTCCGCTGCACCCGCAAGTCCTGGCCAATGGCTTTATCAGTGTGAACGGCACGCCTACCGACTGCGTCCACCTGGCAATCAACAGTCTGCTGGAGCAGGCGCCGGACCTGGTGGTGTCGGGCATCAACCTGGGTGCAAACCTGGGGGACGATGTGCTGTATTCCGGGACCGTGGCGGCGGCCCTTGAGGGGCGCTTCCTGGGTCGTACTGGGTTCGCCTTTTCGTTTGCCTCGCGGCAACTGGATAACCTGGCAACCGCTGCGCATTTTGCGCGCAAGCTGGTGGAGGCCCATGGCTCTCTGGATCTGCCACCGCGTACGGTGCTCAACGTCAATATTCCCAACCTGCCCCTTGATCATATTCGCGGTATCAAGCTGACGCGCCTGGGCCATCGTGCCCGTGCGGCGGCGCCGTTGAAGGTGGTCGACCCGCGTGGCAAGGAAGGTTATTGGATTGCCGCAGCGGGTGATGCCGAAGATGGCGGTGAAGGCACGGACTTTCATGCGGTGATGCAAGGCTATGTGTCGATTACCCCATTGCAATTTGATCGCACCTTCAGTGATGCCTTCAGTGGTCTCGATGGCTGGCTGGAGGGGCTGCGCTGATGGGCCGTGAACAAGACGACTTGCTGCGTCGCGGCATCGGGATGACGTCCCAGCGTACCCGCGAACGCCTGATCCAGCGCCTGTACGAAGAAGGGTTGTCCAACGCTCAGGTGCTGGAAGTGATCCGGCGTACGCCTCGCCATCTGTTTGTCGATGAAGCCCTGGCTCACCGAGCCTACGAAGACACAGCGTTGCCCATCGGCCATAACCAGACCATCTCCCAACCGTACATGGTGGCGCGCATGAGCGAGCTGCTGCTGGCGGCGGGGCCGTTGGACAAGGTGCTGGAAATCGGCACCGGCTCCGGCTACCAGACCGCCGTGCTGGCGCAACTGGTGGAGCGGGTGTTCTCGGTCGAGCGCATCAAGGTGCTGCAAGACCGGGCCAAGGAGCGTCTGGTGGAGTTGAACCTGCGCAACGTGGTATTCCGCTGGGGTGACGGCTGGGAAGGCTGGCCAGCGCTGGCGCCGTACAACGGCATCATCGTCACCGCTGTGGCCACCGATATCCCGCAAGCGTTGCTCGATCAACTTGCCCCAGGCGGACGCCTGGTGATCCCGGTGGGCTCCGGCGAAGTGCAACAATTGATGCTCATTATCCGTGAGGACGAAGGCTTTTCCCGGCATGTGCTGGGGGCCGTGCGTTTTGTGCCGTTGCTCAATGGGCCGCTGGCCTGATCATTTGTTCGCGGGCAGTGAATTCTGTTGGCGGGGATGTGTCTTACGGCGGGGTCCATCGAGTCAACATGATCGGGAGTCGGAATTAAACGCGATGAATGTTTCGTTTCCGTCGTGTGCCGGTAAAACTCCAATGCCCAGTTATACTTGCGTCATATTTCAAGCCTGATACAGGCATTCATGTTCAGCCACCACAAAGGGAGCGGCGGGTGAGTCTCACAGGTCTTGCGCAGCGTATGAGTAAAACAAGCTTTCATCGACTGGTGCTTGGCCTCGTCTTCAGTTCCGTGCTGGTCGGCTGCTCCAGCTCGCCAAGCAGCGGCGCACGGGTGGTTGACCGTAACAATGCCGTCCCGCAAAAGCCGACGGTGACCACCGGGCAATACGTGGTGCGCAAAGGCGATACATTGTTCTCGATTGCCTTCCGGTATGGCTGGGACTACAAGGCGCTCGCAGCTCGTAACAATATTCCCGTGCCCTACACGATACATCCCGGTCAGACGATTCGTTTCGACGGCCGCACCGGTTCTGCGCCTACGACAGTTGTGACAAACACCGGATCTTCGCCGTCGTCCTCCAGCAAAACCACCATCATTACCCGGCCTGCAGGCACCGCTGCGCCCGCTCCTGCAAGCAAGCCGGCACCCGCGCCGCTGCCACCTGCCGGGCCTGCACCGACCGGTTGGGGATGGCCCTCAAACGGAGTGCTGATTGGAAAATTCTCTTCAAACGGTAGTTTGAATAAAGGCATTGATATCGCCGGAGATTTGGGACAGCCTGTTTTAGCTGCGTCTGATGGGACAGTGGTGTACGCCGGGAGTGGTTTACGGGGCTACGGCGAGCTGGTCATCATCAAACACAGCGATACCTACGTCAGTGCTTACGGTCACAACCGCAGGCTGTTGGTTCGGGAGGGGCAGCAGGTCAAAGTCGGACAGACAATTGCCGAAATGGGGTCAACTGGTACAGACCGGGTGAAACTGCACTTTGAGATTCGCCGTCAAGGGAAGCCTGTAGATCCACTGCAATTCCTACCCCGTCGTTGATATGTTGCACAGCCTGTTCCCTCACGTAGAAGGAACAGGCTCCAGCGTTGCCAAGGATAAAGGCGCCGCTTGAGCTTGAGGTCGAACTCACCAAAGGACTATAACAATGGCTCTCAGTAAAGAAGCGCCGGAGTTTGACATCGACGATGAGGTTCTCCTGATGGAGACCGGTATCGCTACGGAATCGATGTCGAATGAGGGACCTGCTGTACCTTCAGTTCGCACCAAATCCAAGAACTCCACCGCGTTAAAGCAACACAAGTACATCGACTACACACGGGCGCTCGATGCGACCCAGCTGTATCTCAATGAAATCGGCTTTTCCCCTCTGCTGACCCCCGAAGAAGAAGTCCATTTTGCGCGTTTGTCGCAAAAGGGCGATCCGGCTGGGCGCAAGCGCATGATTGAAAGCAACCTGCGCCTGGTGGTGAAAATCGCCCGACGCTATGTCAATCGTGGGCTGTCCCTGTTGGACCTGATCGAGGAAGGCAACTTGGGCCTGATCCGGGCGGTGGAGAAGTTCGACCCTGAGCGGGGTTTCCGCTTTTCGACCTATGCCACCTGGTGGATTCGCCAGACCATCGAACGGGCGATCATGAATCAGACCCGCACGATCCGGTTGCCGATCCATGTGGTCAAGGAGCTCAACGTCTACCTGCGGGCAGCGCGTGAGCTTACTCAAAAACTCGATCATGAACCTTCGCCCGAAGAAATCGCCAACCTGCTGGAAAAACCGGTAGGGGAGGTCAAGCGCATGCTGGGCCTCAACGAGCGTGTGTCTTCGGTCGACGTCTCGCTGGGTCCGGATTCGGATAAAACCCTGCTGGACACCCTGACCGATGATCGTCCTACGGATCCTTGCGAGCTGTTGCAGGACGATGATCTGTCCCAAAGCATTGACCAGTGGTTGTCGGAGCTCACGGACAAACAGCGCGAGGTGGTGATTCGCCGCTTCGGCCTGCGTGGCCATGAGAGCAGCACCCTGGAAGACGTAGGCCTGGAGATCGGCCTGACCCGTGAGCGGGTACGGCAGATCCAGGTAGAAGGGCTCAAGCGCTTGCGCGAGATCCTGGAGAAGAATGGCTTGTCGAGTGAGTCGTTGTTTCAGTAACGACCCAGCTTTAACGCTTGAATGTGGGAGGGGGCTTGCCCCCGATAGCGGTGACTCAGTCAAATCTTTATTGACTGACACACCGCTATCGGGGGCAAGCCCCCTCCCACATTGGTTTTATGCAGAGTCTTATAGGGGGCATAGGGTCAAATCCCAGGCATAAAAAAACCCCGCTTTTAAGGGCGGGGTCTTTTTGACTGAGTCAGTACAAGTTAGATAACTTGAACTTCTTCAGCTTGCATGCCTTTCTGACCGCGGGTAGCGATGAAAGAAACCTGTTGGCCTTCTTTCAGGCTTTTGAAGCCGTCGGATTGGATAGCTTTGAAGTGAACGAACAGGTCGTCACCGGATTGTGGAGTGATGAAGCCGAAGCCTTTTTCATCGTTGAACCACTTAACGGTACCAGTTTGGCGATTAGACATGGTGTATCTCCTTGGACAAAGTTAACTGCGACTCAGGAAAAGCCCTGGCCGAGACTGAGTGCAAAGAGCAGGAAAAATTCTTGGAGATGGTTGGATCGAAATTCAACATATCGTGTAGAGATTCTCAGTGACACAAGCAGCACAGTGGCGCCACCTTAACCCTTTTTCCGGAACGTGCCAATGGTATTTCCGAAGGTTTCTCCATTTTCGTGACTGGCGGTGGTATTTCCGGTCACCCTGCACGTCAATGCGGGTCCCGGCCCCGCTGGCTGCGGCTGATAGCAGCAGGCGCGTTCATCAAGAAAAGCCGCGTGGCCTTTGAACCCCAACGCCGGCCCCGGTAAGATGCCCCACAGAATTTTTCCACCTCGCTATTCAGGACACCCGCCATGAGCATCAAATCGGACAAGTGGATTCGCCGCATGGCGCAAGAGCACGGCATGATCGAACCGTTCGTCGAGCGCCAGATCCGTGGCCAAGGCGATGCCCCGGTGATTTCCTACGGTGTTTCCAGCTACGGCTACGATGTGCGCTGCGCCGATGAGTTCAAGGTGTTCACCAATATCAACTCGGCGATCGTCGATCCGAAGAACTTCGACGAAAAGAGCTTCGTCGACATCAAGAGCGACGTGTGCATCATCCCGCCCAACTCCTTCGCCCTGGCGCGCACCGTGGAGTTCTTCCGTATCCCGCGTGACGTGCTGACTATCTGCCTGGGTAAAAGCACCTACGCGCGTTGTGGCATCATCGTCAACGTGACGCCGCTTGAGCCGGAGTGGGAAGGCCACGTAACCCTCGAGTTCTCCAACACCACCACCTTGCCGGCGAAGATCTACGCCAACGAAGGTGTGGCGCAGATGCTGTTCCTGCAGTCCGACGAGGCCTGTGAAGTGTCCTACAAAGACCGTGCCGGCAAGTACCAGGGCCAGCGCGGAGTCACTCTCCCACGCGCTTGATCGAAAGGTCTTACACGCTAAGGGAATTAGTCTGCAGAAAGTGACTCTATCTAGGTGTACTGCCTCGGCGCGTGTAAAACGTGCCGGGCCACGCTTGAGGAGTACCTTATGAAGCTCGACCCGCGAATCAGCGCAGAACTTGCCCGGCTTGAACCCAACCAGATTGGCGTTCTGGCCTGGTCCCTGATGGCCGACCCCGCATACGGGGGCGGCATCCCCGGCCAACCCGAGCCGGACTACCCACAACCCACCGAACCCGGTGAGCCGACCCTGCCGGACGAGCCACCACCCGCACCTGTCGCCTGATACCTAGCGCACTGGCCACACCTCCTGATCACCGACCACATAGAGTCGGTGGTCATCGGCCTGTTCCACCGCAAAGCCACCGGTAAACGCACCGAACGCCGGCAACAAGCTGACCCGCGTCCCGATCTGAAAGCAGGGCAACCTTAGGCTTTGCCGGCCCTTGCCGCGCAAGCGGTACACCGGGTGTACATGCCCCGCCAGCACGTGGTGGCTGGGGTGGGCGGCAGGTTCATGCTGCAAGGCAAAGGGGCCCATCAGCAGTGGTTCCTCAACCACTTCAATCCTCAGGTCCAGCGGCGGGTCACCGGCGCGTTTATCGTGATTGCCGCGCACCAGCGTCAGGGCCAGCGCGGGATGGCGCTCGCGCCAGGCCCGCAAGGCGCCCAGGGTGCCGCTGGCGTGAGAGCCGGGACCATGCAGGAAGTCGCCAAGAAAGATTACCTGCGCGCACCCATGCGACGCGAGCAGCCGGTCCAGCCGCTCCAGATTGGCAGTGGTGGTTCCTTGCGGCACCGGCTGCCCCAGGCTGCGGTACGCCGAGGCCTTGCCAAAGTGCGCATCGGCAATCAACAGGCACCCGCGTGCAGGCCAGTAGATCGCTTTGTCTGCCAGCAACCATAATTGCTCACCCTCAAGCGTTATCGAACAGACCATCAACGCTTCCCGTTATCCGCGACTTTTTCCAGGTCCTTGACCATCCTTGCAATACGCTCCGAGAGTTTTTCCGAACTCATGCTTTCGCGCATCCGCTCGACCAGCAGCGGAAAGGCCAGGGGAGTCGGCCGTTCGATCCGGTGCAGGTCCAGCTTCAACGCCGACAGATGACGCAACGTCACTTCCAGCCGACGAATATCCAACTCATCGCGCAGGACTTCTTCGCCAGCCTGAGCCAGCAACAGGTTCTGCGGGTCGTACTGTTTGAACACCTCGAAGAACAGACCGCTGGACGCCTGCACCTGCCGCGTACTTTTCGGCGCACCGGGGTAGCCGGCGAACACCAGCCCGGCGATGCGTGCGATCTCGCGAAAGCGGCGCAGCGCCAGCTCCCCGGCATTCAGGCTGGCGGCCACATCTTCCAGCAGGTTCTCAGGACTCAGCAGCGCGTCATTCAACAACACCGGCCAATCCACAGGCGTGGCGCTCAGCAACTCCAGCCCGTAGTCATTCACGGCAATCGAAAACGTCACCGCCTGCCCCTGGCTCACCCGCCACGCCAACAGACTCGCCAGCCCCAGGTGCACCTGGCGCCCGGCGAACGGATAAAGAAACAGGTGCCAGCCTTCCCGCGATTTCAGCGCTTCGGCCAGCAGATGCTCGCGTGTGGGCAGGCCCGACCAACGCAACTGCGTCTGTAACAACGGTTGCACCGCTTGCATTTCCGGCCCCTTGAAATGCCCGTGCGCCGCCGCATCAAAGCGCTCCACCACCGCCTGGGCCAGCTCGTTGGAAAGTGGCATGCGCCCGCCATTCCAGCGCGGCACGGCGGCTTTTTTTGCGGTGCTGCGGCGCACGTAGGCGGTCATGTTTTCCACGCGCACCAGCTCCAGCAGACGCCCGGCGAACAGGAAACCATCCCCGGGCTTGAGCCGCGCAATAAAACCTTCTTCGACACTGCCCAGGTTCTTGCCGCCCCCGCCCTTGCTCCAGTATTTCAAATGGATGCTCGCGTCACTGACGATGGTGCCCACGCTCATGCGGTGACGGCGCGCCAGACGGGCATCGGGGACACGCCAGACGCCCTGTTCGTCCGGCTCCACGCGACGGTAATCCGGATAGGCCGTCAGCGACAGGCCGCCATGGCGCACAAACCCCAGGGCCCATGCCCAGTCTGCGTCCGTGAGGTCACGGTACGCCCAGGCCCCGCGCACTTCCGCCAGCAGCGCATCTGGCGTGAAGCCACCGCCCAGCGCCATGCTCACCAAATGTTGTACGAGTACATCCAACGGTTTGTGCGGCGATTCCCGCGCTTCGATGCGCCGCTGGGCAATCGCATCCTGGGCCGCCGCCGCTTCCACCAGTTCCAGGCTGTGGGTCGGCACCAGCGTCACCCGCGAGGGCCGCCCCGGCGCGTGCCCCGAGCGCCCGGCGCGTTGCATCAGGCGTGCGACGCCTTTGGCCGAGCCGATCTGCAGCACCCGTTCCACCGGCAGGAAGTCCACCCCCAGGTCCAGGCTGGAGGTGCACACCACGGCCTTGAGCTGGCCATCCTTCAACGCCCGTTCCACCCAGTCGCGGGTTTCCCGAGACAGCGAGCCATGGTGCAAGGCAATCACCCCAGCCCAGTCGGGCCGGGCGTCCAGTAACGCCTGGTACCAGATTTCCGACTGGGCCCGGGTATTGGTAAACACCAGGCAACTGCTGCTGCTTTCGACCTCGGCCACTACCTGGGGCAACATCTTCAAGCCGATATGCCCGGCCCAGGGAAAGCGCTCGGCGACCGGCGGCAGCAAGGTGTCGACCTTTAACTCTTTGGCCGTTTGCCCCTGTACATTGATCCCGTCGCCTTGCGGGACTAACACCTCCAAGGCATGGGATTGGTTACCCAAGGTCGCCGAAATGCCCCACACCATCAGTTCCGGATGCCAGCGCCGCAGCCGCGCCAGTGCCAATTGCAACTGCACGCCGCGCTTGTTGCCGATCAATTCATGCCATTCATCCACGATCACCATGCGCAGGTGCGCCAGGCTCACCTGGCTGTCGGCGCGGGCCAGCATCAGGGTCAGGCTTTCCGGGGTGGTCACCAGCGCGGTCGGCTGGCGACGGGTCTGGCGAGCGCGCTCGCTGCTGCTGGTGTCGCCGGTGCGCAGGCCGATGCTCCAGGGAATCTGCAAGGCTGCAAGCGGTGCTTCGAGGGCGCGGGCGGTGTCGGCCGCCAGGGCACGCATGGGCGTGATCCACAGCACCGTCAGCGGTTCAGCGGGTGGTTTACGTTTACCCACAACAGGCGGGCGAGTGATGGCAAAGCGATTGAGCGCCGCAAACCACAGCGCGTAGGTCTTGCCGGCGCCGGTGCTGGCATGCAGCAACCCCGACTGGCCGCCCTTGACCGCCGCCCACACTTCTTTCTGAAAAGCGAACGGCTTCCAGCCTTTGGCGGCAAACCACTGTTTGGCGAAGTCGATGGGTTTTGCCATGGGGCGGCGGAACTCTGGAAGGTCTATTCCACAGACCTTCCAGAGCGCGCAAAGGTTTACTTCAAATTGCCACTCAGGAACTGCTGCAAACGCTCGCTTTTCGGATTGCCCAGCACGTCCTCCGGCGCGCCTTGCTCTTCCACCAGGCCCTTGTGCAGGAACAGCACCTGGCTCGACACCTTGCGCGCAAAGCTCATCTCGTGGGTCACCATGATCATGGTGCGACCTTCCTCGGCCAGGCCCTGGATCACCTTCAACACTTCGCCCACCAGCTCCGGGTCGAGGGCCGAGGTGGGCTCGTCGAACAGCATCACCTCCGGCTCCATCGCCAGGGCGCGGGCGATGGCGACGCGTTGCTGCTGGCCGCCGGACAGGAACGCCGGGTATTGATCGGCCACGCGTGCCGGCAGGCCGACCTTGTCGAGGTAGCGACGGGCACGGTCTTCGGCGTCCTTCTTGCTGCAACCCAGCACCCGGCGCGGAGCCATGGTGATGTTTTCCAGCACGCTCATGTGGCTCCACAGGTTGAAGTGCTGGAACACCATGGCCAGGCGCGTACGCAGGCGCTGCAGTTCGGCGTCATCGGCCACGCGCATGCCGTGGCGGTCGCTGACCATGCGGATCGGCTGGCCGTCGAGGGTCATCGCGCCGTCGTTGGGGGTTTCCAGGAAGTTGATGCAGCGCAAAAAAGTGCTCTTGCCCGAGCCACTGGCGCCGATCAGGCTGATCACGTCACCGGTCCTGGCCTTGAGCGACACACCTTTGAGCACCTCATTGTCGCCATAGCTTTTATGCAGGCCTTCAACGGTCAATTTGTACATGGGGCGTGCATCCTCAAGGCGAAAGTAGGTAGCCGCTGCGGTAGGCCTCTAAGCCTGCGACATGGCCGATGACCATCCCGGCAGTGGCCATGCGGCGCAGCGAACGGGCGTAAAGCAGGCCGGCCTTCTGGCAGTGCACGGGCGTTACGCGGTCGGTAATGGGGTCGATGATTTCGGCGATCAGTTGCCCGGCTTCCAGGTATTCACCGGGCAGGGCGCTGAACACCAGCAGGCCGCCCACCGGCGTCGCCACCGGTTCAACGCCGGCCAGTGGCGTGGCGGGGTAGGGCAGGTCCGGCAGCGGTGCGACATCGCCGGCAATGGCACCGAAGTGAATCAGGTAATCGATGATCGCCTGGCAGTCGAGCGCCGCCAGGCCATGGTTGACGTCGCCTTGGCCGCGCAGCTCGACGGTCACCGAAAAGCTGCCCATGGGGATCGGGAAGCGCTCGCCGAAGCGTTGCTGTAACTGCCACCACACCAGGGTGAAGCACTCGTCGAAGGATTGCCCGCCGGAGTCGGTGGCGAGCAGATTCGCCTCCGAGCCGATATAGCGCGCCAAGGGTTCCACCTGCGGCCAGGCCTCGGGCGTGGTGTACAGGTGCGCCACGGCTTCGAAGTCGCAATGCAGGTCCAGCACCATATCGGCGTCGCAGGCCAGGCGTTGCAGTACCAGGCGCTGGGACTGCAGTTGGGTGTCGGCGCTTTGCTCTGCGAGGGCGGTGGACAGCGCGCTGCGGATCCGTTCGACGTTGTGCCGGGGATCATCCCCGAGTAACTCCTCGACCTGGTCACCCACCGCTTCACCGAGGTCGACAAACCGGCGATTGAAGTTCTGCCCGCTTTCCAGTTCGTAGCGGCCCAGCGGGATGTCCATCAACACCTGTTCCAGGCCGACCGGGTTGGCGATGGGCACCAGCACGATTTCACTGCGCAGGCGACCGGCGGCGGCCAATTTCGCCAACTGCACCTTGAGGTGCCAGGCCACCAGCATGCCCGGCAGTTCATCGGCATGCAGCGATGACTGGATGTAAATCTTGCCCTCGGCCTGCTCCGGGCCGAAGTGAAAACTGTGAATCTGCCGCGCCGTGCCGGGCACCGGCGCGATCAACTCATGAATCTGATGCCGCATGAACGCTCCTTAATGGCTCGGCCCGAGAAAGGCCAGCCAACGGCGCTCCGCCAGACGAAACAGACCGACCAGGGCAAAGGTCACGGTCAGGTAGATCAGCGCAGCGATACCGAATGATTGAAAGGTCATGAAGGTGGCCGAGTTGGCATCCCGCGCCACTTTGAGGATGTCTGGAATCGTTGCGGTGAAGGCCACCGTGGTCGAGTGCAGCATCAAAATCACTTCATTACTGTAGTAGGGCAGCGAGCGACGCAACGCCGACGGCATGATCACGTAGGCATAGAGCTTCCAGCCGCTGAGGCCGTAGGCTTTGGCCGCCTCGACTTCGCCATGGGCCATGCTGCGGATCGCCCCGGCGAAAATCTCCGTGGTGTAGGCGCAGGTGTTGAGGGCGAAGGCCAGGATGGTGCAGTTCATCGCGTCGCGAAAGAACGCATCCAGCAACGGTTGTTCGCGCACGGCGGCGAGGCTGTAGATGCCGGTGTAGCAGATCAGCAACTGGATATAGAGCGGCGTGCCCCGGAACAGGTAGGTATAGAACTGCACCGGCCAGCGAATCAGGCGCTTGCGCGACACGCGGGCAATGGACAGCGGGATTGACACCAGGAAGCCGATGACCAGGGCGGCGCTGAGCAACCACATCGTCATGGCCAGGCCGGTGATGTGCTGGCCGTCGCTATAAAGGAAAGGGCGCCAGTATTCCTGCAAGAGTTCGATCATCGCACGGCCTCCCGGGCGCCAGCGGAGTAGCGACGTTCAAGGCGGCGCAAGACGAAGTTGGACGCGCTGGTGATCAACAGGTAGATCAACGCGGCGAGGACCAGGAAGTAGAACAGTTGGTAGGTGCTCTTGCCGGCATCCTGGGCGGCCTTGACCAGGTCGGCCAGGCCGATGATCGACACCAGGGCCGTGGCCTTGAGCATCACCATCCAGTTATTGCCGATACCCGGCAGGGCAAAGCGCATCATTTGCGGGAAGGTCACGTAGCGAAACCGCTGCCCGCGCTTGAGCCCATAGGCGGTAGCGGCTTCCAGCTGGCCACGGGGCACCGCGAGGATCGCGCCGCGAAAAGTCTCGGTGAAATACGCCCCGTAGATAAAGCCCAGGGTGATCACCCCGGCGCTGAACGGGTCGATCTCGATGTATTCCCATTCCATGAAGTCGGTCAGGCCGGTAAGCCAGGTTTGCAGGCTGTAGAAAATCAGCAGCATCAGCACTAGGTCGGGCACGCCGCGAATCAGGGTGGTGTAGAGCTGGGCGGGGATGCGCAGGAAGGGCAGGCTGGAAAGTTTGGCGCTGGCGCCGAGCAGGCCCAGCACCACGCTGACGGCCAGGGACAGCACCGACAACTTGATGGTCATCCAGGTGCCTTGCAGCAACAGCGGGCCGAAACCCTTCAGGCTGAGCGCGCTCAACCCGAGGGTTTGCAACAGTTCTTCGAACATAAATCAGGACCTATGGCGATAAAAAAGCGCCCCTCCCAGGGAAGGGCGCTCCAGGCATTATTTGCCGCTGTACAGGTTCAGATCGCCAAAGTGTTTCTTCTGGATGGTGGCGTAGGTGCCATCATCGTGTAACGCTTTGATACCTTTATCCAAAAGCGCCTTCAGTTCAGTGTTACCTTTTTTGATACCGATGGCGGTTTTCGACGGCAGCAAAGGGTCGTCGATGGCCGAGCTGACTTCGTAACCGGCACCGGCCGGCGACTTCAGAAAGCCCAGTTCGGCTTGCAGCATGTCCTGCACGGAGGCGTCGAGACGGCCGGAGGTCAGGTCGGCGTACACCTGGTCCTGGTTGGCGTAGGCCTTGGTGGTCACACCGGCTTTATCCAGCACGGCCTTGGCGTAGGCTTCCTGGATGGTGCCCTGCTCGTAGCCTACGGACTTGCCCTTGAGAGACTCAGGTGTCGAGTAGCCCGCGCCTTTCTTGAACACCAGCGAGGTCGGGCCAGAGAACAGTTCGCTGGAGAAGTCGATGGCCTTTTCACGCACCGGGGTCACGGTCATGGACGAAATCACGCCGTCGAACTTGTTGGCTTTCAGGCCTGGAATCATGCCGTCGAAATCGCTTTCGACCCACTTGCACTTCACTTTCAGCTCGGCGCAGATCGCATTGCCCAGGTCGATATCGAAGCCCACCAGGCTGCCGTCCGCTGCCTTGGATTCGAATGGCGCGTAGGACGGATCGACACCAAAACGCAGTTCCTTGTATTCCTTGGCCAAGGCGGAACCTGCGGCCATGCACAGAGCCAGTGCAGAAAGGGTCAGCAATGCTTTTTTCATTATGTAATCCCTGGAAACCAAGATAAGCGCTTGTGGCGCGTTTAGGACTGTTACTGAACGGTGTCAGACGGATCACAAGTAGCAATTTCTGCACCATAGTTCCGAATGAGCGTTTTAAAAGGTGGGACAAGGGAGATCTGAGTGTAGGAGATGCCCGAAAATGGGCGCAGAAAAATGAGCGCACCATTTCGAGTCATAAAGAAATTCAGATGTTGGAGGGGGCTTGCCCACTCCCACCTGTTGATCGGTGTCAGGTCAGCAGGTCTTGCAGGGTGGCAAGGCTGTCGGCCTCATCCACCGCCTTATCCTGCCGCCAGCGCAACATCCGCGGAAACCGCACCGCAATCCCGCTCTTGTGCCGCTTGGACAAGGCAATGCCCTCGAACCCCAGCTCAAACACCATACTGGGCGTGACACTGCTCACCGGGCCGAATTTCTCTACGGTGGTTTTGCGCACAATCGCGTCGACCTTGCGCATTTCTTCATCGGTCAGCCCGGAGTAGGCCTTGGCAAAGGGCACCAGCGTGCGTTCGCTGCCGGGCGGGCCGTCCCACACCGCGAAGGTGTAGTCGCTGTAGAGGCTGGCGCGCCGGCCGTGGCCGCGCTGGGCGTAGATCAACACCGCGTCGACGCTGAACGGGTCGACCTTCCACTTCCACCACACGCCCATGTCCTTGGTGCGGCCGACGCCGTACAGGCCATCGCGGGCCTTGAGCATCATGCCTTCCACGCCCAGGCTGCGCGAAGCTTCGCGTTGTTCGGCCAGCGCTTGCCAGGTGGTTGCGGTCAGCAACGGTGAGGCGAGCAATACCGGTTGGTTGCACTGGGTGACCACCTGCTCAAGCTGGGCGCGGCGTTCGGCCTGGGTATGGTTGCGCCAGTCGTCGCCCTGATGTTCCAGCAGGTCATAGGCCAGGACCGCCACCGGCGCATCCTCCAGCACTTTCTTGCTCAAAGTCTTGCGGCCGATCCGTTGTTGCAGCAGGGCGAAGGGTTGCACTGCGTCCTTCCACACCACGATCTCACCGTCGATCACCGTGCCGTCCGGTAACCCACTCACCAGGCTGTGAAGTTCGGGAAAACGTTCGGTGACCAGCTCTTCGCCACGGGACCAGACCCACAGGCGCCCGTCGCGCTTGACCAATTGTGCGCGGATGCCATCCCATTTCCATTCCACCTGCCAGTCGGTGGGGGCACCGAGCAGCGCGTCGAATTGCTCCACCGGTTGCGCCAAGCCATGAGCCAGGAAAAACGGATAAGGCTGGCCGCCCCGTTGTGCATGCTCGTCGGACGATTCGGCAGCGATCAGCTTGAGGTAGCCCTCAGCGGTCGGACGATTGGACAGGTCGGTGTAGCCTACCAACCGCTGCGCCACACGCTTGCTGTCGAGATCGGCCATGGCGGCGAGGGCACGGGTAACCAGCAACTTGGACACGCCGACGCGAAAGCTGCCGGTGATCAATTTGATGCACACCATCAAGCTGGGTTGATCCAGTTGCGCCCACAACGCCGGTAGGCGCTCAGCCAATTCCAGGGGAGGCAAGCCGCGCAATGGCAGGAGTTTTTCCTCCAGCCATACGGCCAGGCCGTCCTCCGAGGTGTAGGTAGATTCCGGCAGCAGCAGGGAAATGGTCTCCGCCAGGTCACCCACTGACTGGTAGCTTTCCTCGAACAGCCACGGCTCGATGCCGGACGCTTCTGTGGCCATGTCCCGCAGCAGGCGCGTCGGCACCAGTTGCCGTGGCCGTCCGCCGGACAGGAAATACACGGCCCAGGCGGCATCTTCTGGCGCGGCATCCCGGAAGTAGGCTTGCAACGCAGCCAGCTTGGCGTTGCTGGAAGTGGTGGCGTCGAGATTCGCGTACAGCTCGGCAAAGGCCTTCATGCGCCGGCCTCTTCTTCGTCATCGCCGTATTCGGTGGTGAAGCCCTGGGCATCCAGGCCTTTTTCCCGCAGATGGCGCACCAATACGCCGACAGAACCGTGGGTGACCATCACCCGCTCGGCGCCGGTCTGCTCGATGGCCCACAACAGGCCGGGCCAATCGGCGTGGTCCGAGAGCACAAAGCCCCGGTCGACTCCACGCCGGCGGCGGGTGCCGCGCAGGCGCATCCAGCCACTGGCGAAGGCGTCGCTGTAGTCGCCGAAGCGCTTGATCCAACTGCTGCCTCCAGCGGAGGGCGGGGCGATGATCAAGGCTTGGCGCAACAATGGGTCGGTCTTGTTGAAGTCGCCGGCGTAGAGGGTTTCAGGGATATGGATGCCGGCCTCGCGGTACACCCGGTTCAACGGTTCGACCGCGCCGTGGCTGAGGATGGGCCCGATGCTGGCGTCAATGCCATGCAGGATACGCTGGGCCTTGCCGAATGAATAACAGAACAACACGCTGGCCTTTCCGGCGGCGATGTTGGCCTGCCACCAGTCGTTGATCCCGGCGAAGATCTGCGCCTGGGGCTGCCAGCGGTAGATCGGCAGGCCGAAGGTGGATTCAGTGATAAAGGTGTGGCAGCGCACCGGCTCGAACGGCGCGCAAGTGCCGTCGGGCTCGACCTTGTAGTCGCCGGACGCGACCCAGACTTCGCCCTGGTATTCCAGGCGCACCTGAGCCGAGCCGAGCACATGCCCGGCCGGGTGGAAACTCAAGGTGACGCCGTGGTGCACCAGTGGCTCACCGTAGGCCAGGGTTTGCAGGTTGATGTCCTGGCCCAGCCTGGAGCGCAGGATGCCTTCGCCGGGGGCCGCCGCCAAATAGTGCTGGTTGCCGGTGCGGGCGTGATCGCCATGGGCGTGGGTGATGACCGAGCGTTCCACCGGGCGCCAGGGGTCGATATAGAAATCTCCGGCGGGGCAGTAGAGGCCTTCGGGGCGGGCGATGACAAGGTCCATGGGGTGACCGGGGGAGGTGGGCTTGTTACTTATGAGGCGGGTGTGGGCTGGGAAGTTCTATCTGAATGCATGCAGTCCAAATGTGAGAGGGGGCTTGCCCCCGATAGCGGTGTATCAGCTAGCCAAGGTGCAACTGACCCACCGCTATCGGGGGCAAGCCCCCTCTCACATTAGATCCAGGTTTTTCAGGAAAGCCGGGTTACTTGCCGGGTGTCAGGGTCAACCTGGCCTTCCCGTACACCTTCTCGAAGTTCTGCGGCTGCATCGGGAAGCTCAGGTATTGCGCCTTGAGCGACGGGTCGATGCCATTGGCATAGTTCGGGCTGGCCGGGTTGCCGGACTGGCCGATGCCACCCTGGCCCATCATCGGTTCCACCTGGCCGAAATCGACGATCAGGCGCAGCGCGGGCACCTGGGTGGTGGCGAAGTCCTGTCCCCAGTTGTAGGGCGCCGGGTTCAAGGTATTGTGATCGCCACCGGAGGCCAGTGGGCCACGAATCACCTGGCCATTGGCGTTTTTCCAGGTGGTGGTGTGCAGTTTGCCCCACTGCCAGGCCTTGTGGTCGGCGCCCAGCTGACTGTCGCCGGCGCTGATCGCGGCGGCCAGGCTGCGGGCGAGAATCGCCGGTTTGTCTTCTTTCTGCGGCGTACGCACGTCATCCCAGAACGGGCTGTCTTCGCGGCCCAGCAAATGATCGGCCTGGGCGGCATAGGACAGGCTGGCGTTGCTGACAAAGGCTTTCCAACTGGCGCTGTTTTCCGGACCCAGCTCGTCGAGGAAGATCTGTTTGGTGCTTTCCTGCAGGAACAGTTCATAGAGCGCAGCGTCTGCGGAGGTCGACACCAGGCGACCGTCGAAGGCCATCAGGCGACCCAGCGCTTCACGCGCCTTGGCCTGTTCCGCCGCCGGCAGTGCGTCAATCGCCTGTTTCAGCGGCTGGGCCATGCCCGGCGCCTGGAACATGCTCTTGAGTTTGGCGGCGAAGGTGGTGGTCTGATCGTACTGCATGGCGATCAGGCTGCGGCTGTCATGCTTGCCGGCATTGGCCAGTTGCGCCAGGCGCTCGCTGCGCTCCGGGGCATCCCAGGAATTGGACAGTTGCATGCCATAGCCACGCGGCGCGGTGCGCTGGTTGGCGGTGCCGATCCAGCCTTGGGCCGGGTCCTGGTCATAGGGATGCAGCATGGCGTCGGCGTAGCCATCCCAGTCAAACCGCGTGTCCCAGCCCGGCGACGGCAGCAAACCTTCGCCTTCGCGGCGGTTGGGGAAACGGCCGGTGACTTGCCAGCCAATGCTGCTGGCGTCGGCGAAGATCATGTTCAACGCGATGGCACGGATTTCCCGGGTCGCGTCCGAGGCTTTGCCGATGGTTTGCGCGCGGGACAGGTCGAAGAACGCATCCAGGCTCTTGTCGTCCTTGAAGTCGGCGGTTTGCAGGGCCAGGCCCAGACCGGTTGTCAGCGCCTGGCTGCTGTTGAGCAGGGCGCCGTGACGGGTTTCGTACACCACTTCGCGGATCGAGCGCTGGCCTTTGACGAAGAAGGTTTCGTTACGCACGCCCGCCGGCAGCCATTTGCCGTTGTTCTCGTAATACAGCGCGCTGCCCTGGCGTCTGACTTTTTCAAGGAACAGGTCTTGGGTGTCGCCCTTGACCGTGCTCATGCTCCACGCGACTTTGCCGTTGAAGCCGGACAGTAGCGTCGGCAGGCCGGCAATCGAAGCGCCGGCGGCCTGGTATTTCGGTGCGCGGATCTGCACGTAGCTCCACGGCGACGGTGCCTGCGGCTGGGCGGCGAGGTCGCCCGCCAGCAGGCTTTTACCGCTGCGGCTGCGCTGTGGGCCGATCGCCCAGTTGCTTGAGGTGGTGACCGCCAGGACGTTGAGGCTGCCCAGTTGCTGGCTGACCGCGTCCAGCCCGGCCAGGCCGGTGATCTGGCCCAGGTTCACGCCCTTGAGTTTTTCGGCCTCGGCCAGCGGGATCGCTTCATCCGGCGCGCTTGGGGTGAGCCAGGCGAGTTTGTCGACGCCGACTTTCTGCGCCAGCACCAGCGACGAAATCTCTTCCTGCAGGTTGGCCGACTCGCTGAAATTCAGCAGGCAGAACAGCAGCGCCGAATCTTCCGGCTTCCAGTACTCGGGCTTGTAGCCGGTCTGGGCCAGGTCCGGCGGCAGCTTGTCGCGGTAGCGGAACAGGTAGGCGTTGACGCCACGCGCATACACTTCAAAGAAGCGCTTGAGACGCGGGCTGGAGGCGTTGTACAGCTCGCCGGCGCTTTTTTTCAGGTTGACCGCGCGCATGAAGCGGTCGACATCCAGCACTTCAGGCCCGGACATTTCCGCCAGGCGGCCCTGGGCCAGCAGGCGCAGGGTGACCATCTGGGTGATGCGATCACTGGCATGCACGTAACCGAGGCTGAACAGCGCGTCATGGAAGGTGTTGCTTTCGATCAGCGGCATGCCCTGAGCATTGCGGCGTACCGATACATTCTGCGCGAGGCCTTTGATCGGCTGTACGCCGGCAACCGGCGGCAGGGTGTCCTGGGTGCTCTGGAGCTGGCAACCGGCCAGGCTTAACGCACTGGCCACTGCCGCGGCAACGCCGAACCGGGGAAGAAAATGTGAGAGGGCTGGCGAGGCCATGGCAAAGCTCCTGCGGGGGGTAGCGTCAGTAAAGGCGCTACGTTAGTGAGCGCGGCGAAACGACGCAAGCGGGAGCCATGCCTTATTTTCAGCAATTGCGTATCAAGACTTGGGCGGGTTGACTTTCTGCACCAGCTCATACGCCCGGACCGTCGCCGGCCGTTCCTTGATGCTGTTGAACCAGCGATGCAGGTGTGGGAAATCTTCCAGGCGCTGGCTTTGCCATTTGTGGGAAACAATCCAGGGGTAGATCGCCATGTCGGCAATGCTGTAGTCCTCGCCGGCCACGAACGCACGGTCCGCCAGGCGCCGGTCGAGCACCCCGTAGAGGCGTGCGGTTTCATCCACGTAGCGTTTGATCGCGTAGGGGATTTTCTCCGGGGCGAACTGGCTGAAGTGATGATTCTGCCCCGCCATCGGGCCCAAGCCGCCCATTTGCCAGAACAGCCATTGCAGCACTTCCTGGCGACCGCGCAGGTCTTTTGGAATGAACTGGCCGGTTTTTTCCGCGAGGTACAACAGGATCGCGCCGGACTCAAACAGGGAAATCGGTGCGCCGCCGTCGGTCGGGGTCTGGTCGACGATGGCCGGGATGCGGTTGTTGGGAGCGATCTTCAGGAAGTCAGGCTTGAACTGTTCACCCTGGCCGATGTTGATCGGGTGCACCTTGTAGGGCAGGCCGGCTTCTTCCAGGAACAACGATATTTTGTGGCCGTTGGGGGTGGTCCAGTAATACAGGTCGATCATGAAGCTCTCCAAAAGTGGTGATGCTTGAACGGATGCCTGTAGGTATAGGTAATGCTGGGTGTGCGAAAATTCAATGAAACATTTGCGCATACCCTTAGAAGCAAATCAAAAAGCGCCATCCACCAACACCTGCAGCGACTGCTCTGAACAGCGCTCGATGCGCGCCCGCACGCGATACACCTCGGCAAACAACAGCGGATTGAGCACCTCGTTTGCTGCGCCACTGGCGTACAAGCGACCTTGGCGCAGCACGGCAATATGGTCGGCAAAACGTGCGGCAAGGTTGATGTCGTGCAACACCACCACGGCGATCAGGTTGTGTTCGCGCACCAGCCCACGCACGCACTCCATGACTTTCAATTGGTAATTGAGGTCGAGGGCGCTGGTGGGTTCGTCCAGCAGCATCACTTGGGGGCGCCGTGCAATCAGTTGTGCGAGGCTGACCAGTTGGCGTTGACCGCCCGACAGCGTGTTTAACCACTGATCGGCCAAGTGCGTGATGCCAATGCGCTGCAATGCCTCGAAGGCTTCGCGCAGGCAAGCGTCGTTGGACAATGGAAGGCCGTCCACAGGGGTGACGCGCAACGCGGCAATCACGCTCTCCATTACGCTGAGGCTCAGGCCCGGTGGCAGGTTCTGCGGCATGTAGGTCACACGCCTGGCGCGCTCGGCCACGGACATGGCTGACAGGTCGAGGTCATCCAGTCGTACGACGCCGTGCATCTTTTCCAGCCCGGCCACGGCGCGCAGCAAGGTGGACTTGCCGGCGCCGTTGGGGCCGATCAGGGCGGTCAGGCTGCCGTGGGGCAAGGTCGGCAGGCTCAGGTCATGCACGATCTGCCGGCGGCCATAACTTACATTGGCGTTGTGCACGCTTAACCCTTCGCTCATAACTGCCTCCCGCGCTTGAACACCAGCATCACGAAAATCGGCACGCCCACCAACGCCGTGACGATGCCCACCGGCACGCTCATACCGGGCATGATCAGCTTGCTGGCAATCGACGACAGCGCCAGCAACAGCGCGCCGGTCAGGGCGCTGGCCGGCAGCAGGAAGCGCTGGTCTTCACCGACCAGGATCCGCGCGATATGCGGACCCACCAGGCCGATAAAGCCGATGGTGCCGACGAACGCCACGGCGGTAGCCGACAACAGGCTGATGCGCAGCAACGAGAAAAACCGCAGACGCTTGACGTCCACGCCGAAGCTTTGCGCGCGGTCTTCGCCCATGCGCAGCAAGGTCAGGCGCGGTGCGGCGGCGAAGGAAAACGGCAACACCACCGCGACCACCAGGGCCAGGATACCAAGCTTGTCCCAGTTGGCCCGGGTCACGCTGCCCAGGGTCCAGAACACCAGTTGTTGCAGCACATCCTCGGTGGCCACCAGTTGCAACAAAGCCACCACCGCGTTGCAACTGAATACCAGGGCGATGCCGAACAGCACCAGGCTCTCTACGCCGGTGCCCCGCAAGCGCGACATGGCTTGCAGCAAAAACACCGAGGCGGCGGCGAAGATGAACGCCGAAATGGAAATCGCCGTATTGGCCGACACCCACAAGGTCGTCACCGGGAACACAATCACCAGGGATGCCCCCAGCGCCGCCGCCGACGACACGCCCAAGGTAAACGGGCTGGCCAGCGGGTTGTTCAAGATCGCCTGCATCTCCGCCCCAGCCAGCGACAACGCACAGCCCACCAGCACCGCCATCAACGCGTAGGGCAGGCGCACGTTCCAGATGATCACCTGGTCGGTGGCGCTGAGGTGGGACGGGTGCGCAATCCCGTCAAGCAAGGCCAGCAGGCCCATGCCGGACGGGCCGCTGGCCAGGTCCACCAGCATGGCGCACACCAGCGCCATGCCCAGTAGCGCCAATAGCCAGGCACGCCGCGCCAGCAGGCGGCGATAGCCGTGGGTGGCTGAGGCGAGGTCGAGGGTTTGCGTGGTCATTTAGAGGTGTCGATCCAATAGGCACCCTGCAACGGCATCCCCAGGAATTGCTGGTTGATCTGTTCCATGGTCGCCTGCGGGTCCAGCTTGGCGAACAAGTGCGGATGCACCCACTTGGCCAGCGACTCAATCGCCAGCAGGTTGTACGGCGAGTTGTAGAAGTCATGCCACAGACCGTGGGCATTGCCTGCGCGGATGGCACGCAGGTTGGCGAACTCGGGGCGCGCCAATACGCGGTCAAAGGCTTCACGCGCCTCGTCATGGCTCACGCCGGCACCCAGGATCAGCCCCGGCTTGTGGTTACCGGTGGCGACATAAATATCCGGGTCCGCTTTCAAGGCGTATTCCACGCTGATATCCCCCAGTGCCCCCGGCACCACATCGGCGGCGATGTTGCGCCCGCCCACCAGCTTGATCACTTCCCCCATGCCACTCTTGCCCGTGGTGTGCCCCGGCGCTTGCCAGGCGCCGGCCAGCAGTTCGAGGAACACGCTCGGACGCGGGCCGGCCGGCAAGGCGGCGACCGCGTCGGTGATGACCTTGAGGTGCTGGTCATAGAAGTCCAGGAAGGCCTTGGCCTGGGCTTCGCGCCCCAGCGCCTGGCCCAGCGCGTTCATGCTGGTGTGGGTGCCTTGCACCGGGTTGATGCGAAAGTCGACGAACAGCACCGGGATGCCCGCCTTGGCCAGCACATCGGCGACCGGGCTGTGTTCGGTCGGGCCGTGGCCGGAAATGCTGAACACCGCCAGGTCGGGTTTGAGCGAGAGGATTTCCTCGGCGCTGACGCTTTGTTCCGACGCCTGGCCGATCAGCGGGATGTCTTTCACGCTGGGAAATTTCGCCACGTAGGCGTTATAGGTGTGCTGGTCCAGCAGCTTCAAATCGTTCTGCCAACCGACGATGCGCTGGAACGGCGCATCGCGGTCCAACAGGGCAAACGCCGAAATCAAGCGGCCTTCACCGAGGACCACGCGCTTGACGTTGTCCGCCACGTCGACCTTGCGCCCCAGCACATCGGTGACTTCATGGGCGGCAGCGGTTTCGGCATGGCCGAGGACCAGCGCGGCGAACAGCACGCACAGCTTGAGTACATTACGGGGTTTCAACATGGCAGGAACTCCAGGTGAAGGCGGCGCATCAGGCATTGCTACGGCGCCGCAAGGGGTTGTGAGGCAAGGCGGCCAGGCAGGTGTCGACTTCGCAGGCGTTGAGCAGTGCCGGGATCTCGACCAGCACGGTTCAGAACTCATAGTCGACGCTGGCAGTGAGGGTGCGCCCGGCGCCCGGAATGCCGTAGAGCTGGAAGCCATCGAGGGACGCGCCGACCTGGCTGTAATAGAACGTGTTGAACACGTTGTTGAGGTTGAGGTTGACCGTGGTGTCCTTGTTCACCTTGTATTGCGCGGCCAGGTTGCTCAGCCAGTAGCCGGGGGCTTTTTCGTGGTCTCGGGTGTAGATCGCGTAGACCCCGGACGGGCCGTTGGCGTAGCTGCTGTTGTTGTTCAACCCGCCGACGTATTTGTTGTCGGTGTAGCGGCGCCGGCCCACGTATTGCTCGCCGTAGCTGAGGCTCAGGGCGTCGGTGACGGCGTAGGTGGTCCACAGGTTGGCGGTCAGGTCCGGGACGTTCTTGGCTTCGGCGCCTTTGTTGATGCCTTTGGTCTGGGTGCTCTTGAGGGCCGAGAAACCGCTGTAGGCGGTCCAGCGCGGGGTGATATTGCCTTGCAAGCCCAACTCGATGCCGTCGACGCGCTTGGCGGGCAGGGCGCGTACCGGGGCGGATTCGCCGTCCTGGTATTCCCAGGCGTTGTCCAGTTCGGTGCGGAAGATCGCCGCCGTGACGTTGAGCATGTCATGGGCGATGTCCCACTTGGTGCCCAGTTCATAGGTCTTGGATTTGGCCGGGCTGTAATTGCTGGTGCTGGCCGCGCCGTAGATCTGGTTGTTGGTGGACGCGCCCAGCGCCGAGGGCTGCGCCGCCTCGCTGTAGGACACATAGACGCTGCCGTTGGGCAACGGCTTGAACACGGCGCCAACCCGACCGCTGACGGCACCATCGGTACTGCTGATCGTCGCCTGGCCACGCTGGCGGGTTTCGGCACGCCAGTTGTCGTAGCGTAACGAACCGAGTACTTGCCACTGCTCGTTGAGGGTGAGGGTGTCGCCCAGGTAGAGACCGGCGTTGTCGATCACCGAGCGCGGGTCGCCTTCGCCTTTGGTCACGTAGGTGCTGGCGAAGCTGTGGCTGGGGTCGTGCATATCAAACAGCATGTTGCCTGCCGGCACTTCGGCGTTGCGCTTCAGGCCGCCGTAGGTCTCGTGATAGAACTCCAGGCCGCTGACCACCGCGTGCTGCAGGCTGCCGGTGGTGAGGTTGAAATTGAAGTCGGTCTGGTTATCCAGGATGGTGTAGCGCTTGGACAAACCAAAGTCGCTGCCGCGCAGGATGCCGTAGGCGGTGTTGCTGTTGTTTACGTAGTCGGTGTAGGCATTCACCGTGCTGCCCGGCACTTGGCTGATCGGGCCTACGCCGGTGTAGCCCAAAGTCGCACAGCGGGTGCCGGTGCAGGTCTTCTGGCCGCTGGCGTTGGCGGCGAAGAAGCGCGCCGGCGAGAGCACGGCGAAGTTGTCGCTGCGTTCCCAGCGCGTCTGGTTGCGCAGGTTGGCGTCGTTCCAGGCGAAGTCATGCTCAAAGCGCGCCGTGAGCGAGGTGGTTTTGTTCTCTTGGGTGTAGAGGTGGGAGTCGCCGTACCAGTTGGAGCGTTTCACGCCCGGCATGCGGTCGCCGTTGGTGCCGCGCTGGATCGGCACACCGCCGTCCGGGGTGTTGGTGTCTTTCTGGTAGAAGGTGTCGATGAACAACCGCGTGTCGGTGCCCAGGCCGAAGCCGAACGAGGTGGCAATGCCCCAGCGGTCGTAGTCCACATCGTCGCGTTCGGCCACCTGGTTGTAGTGCTTCATCAGGTTGATGCGCACGGCGGTGGTGTCGTTCAGCTGTTTATTCAGGTCGGCAGTGAGGCGGCGGTAGCTGTCGGTGCCGATCCCGGCCGAGACTTTGTTGGCATCGCCCAGATGCGCTTCCTTGCTGACCAGGTTGACGCTGCCGCCCACGGCCGAGACCCCGGACTCGATGGAACCGGTGCCCTTGAACACTTCGGCCTGCTGCAGGTTGAAGGTGTCGGTGCGCGTGGACATGCCGGCATCGCGCACACCGTCGACGGTCAGGCTCTGCTCGGAAGAAAAACCGCGGATCGAAAACAGATCGCCCCAGCCCAGGTTGCCCTCGCCGGACATAAAGGTAATGCCCGGGACATTGCGCAACACTTCCTGCAAGGTCTGCGCGTTCTGCTCCTTGAGCACCTGTTGCGGCACGATGGTCACGCTTTGCGGTGTGTCCAGCAGCGGCTGGCTGATTTTGGCCGAGGTGACGCGGTCCACCTTGAAGGTGGAAGTGGCTTCGCCGTCGACCTTGATTTCCGGCAGGCTCAACACCGAATCGCTGGACGTGGCGGTTGGGGCGCCAGCCAGGGCCACCGGTGCGACGCTGCCGGCAGCCAGCAAACCGAACATCGGTGCCAGGGTGTGCCGCGTGTGGCGGTGAGGCGTGGGCAATGATAGGGGCAATGACATGGTAGCGTCCGAGTCTAAATTGCAATTACTCTCATTTAGGTTCGGTAGTCTAAAGAGCGATTCCTCCTGCCATACCCCAGGTTTGTATCGCTGATGCGTGATTAGGGTTTCCTACAACATTCCATTACATTTGCCTGCGCTGCCGGCTGAATTTTCGGCTATTTGCTGCGTTTCATCGTTTTTCGGATTGACTGCCCATGGCCAAGCAAGACCACCTGCTGATCGTTGACGACGACCCGCAAATCCGCCAACTGCTCTGCGACTACCTGAGCGACGCCGGCTTCCAGGTGTCCACCGCCGCCGACGGCAAGGAAATGCGCCGCCGCCTGGCGCTGAATGTGATCGACCTGATCGTGCTCGACCTGATGCTGCCCGGCGAAGACGGCCTGAGCCTTTGCCGCGAACTGCGGGTGAACTCCAACACGCCGGTGGTGATGCTCACCGCCAAGGGCTCGTTGATCGATCGTATCGTCGGCCTGGAAATCGGCGCCGACGATTACTTGCCCAAACCCTTCGACCCACGTGAGTTGCTGGTGCGGATAAAAGTGGTGCTGCGCCGGGTACAGAGCTTTCCAGACCGCGCCCGCCTGGATGAAGCGCCGAGCATTCGTTTCGCCGGCTGGCAACTCGACACGCGGGCGCGGCAATTGCTGTCGCCGCAGGGCGTGGTGGTCAGCCTGGGCAACTCGGATTACCGCGTGTTGCGCCTGCTGTTGCAGCACCCCAACCGCCCGTTGAACCGCGACTTTCTGCTCAACCATGTGTTCGACAAGGACAGCACGCCGTTCGACCGCTCCATCGATGTGTGCGTCAGCCGCCTGCGCTCGCAATTGCCGGCAGGGTTGATCAAGACCGTGCGCAACGAGGGCTACATGCTCACCGCCGATGACGTGGTGTTGGAGTCGTGAGACTGCTGCCGCGTTCGCTGTTCGGCCGGCTGGTGCTGATTCTCGTCAGCGGCATGCTCGCCGCGCAGGCCCTGACCAGCAGCATCTGGTACGACCGACGCCATGGGCAGGTGCTGGAAATCCCGGCGCGGTTGATCGCCACGCGCCTGGCGGACGTGGTGCGCCTGGTGCACAGCGATCCGCAGCAAGCGGATGTGCTGATCAAGCTGCTCGACACGCCAAACTTCCGCCTGAGCCTCAGCGACCAGGCCAGCAACACCCCGAGCACCCTGCATGACAGTGACCGGCCCACCGAGCGATTGATCAAGAAGGTGCTCTCGGAAAAAACCGGTTACGCCCAGACCCTGATCCTGTTGCGCCTGTCGCTGGTCGATGGCGACGGGCAGACCGCCGGCCTGTCGACCTTGCTCGGTTCCCAACCGGTGGTGGGACAATTTTTGATCGACCTGCGCCTGCCCGACGGGCGCTGGTTGCAGGTGGATGCCAGTGAAGAGCAGGGCTGGACCAGTACCTCGCCGTTGGACCTGCTGTTCGATTACGTGATGCGCATCTACCTGTTGCGGGTGCTGGTGTTGGTGGTGATCGCGCTGGTCGCGGTACGCCTGGCGATTCGCCCGCTCAACACCCTGGCCAAGGCCGCCGAGGCATTGGGCCGGGATATCCAGCGCCCGCCGCTGTCGGTGGACGGTCCCACTGAGGTCCGCCGCGCCGCCCAGGCATTTAATGCGATGCAACAGCGGCTGATCGCCAACATCGCCGAACGCACGCGTTTCCTTGCGGCGATTTCCCACGATTTGCGTTCACCGATCACACGACTGCGCCTGCGCACCGAGATGCTTGAGGACAATCGCACCAAGGAGCGTTTTCGCAGCGATCTGGAAGAAATGGAGCACATGGTGTCCAGCACGCTGGATTTTGTCAGCAGCGGCGAAATCAACGAGACGCGGCAGAACATCGATATCAACGCCTTGCTGCAAAGCCTGCAGGCGGACTTGCAAGACGTTGGCGAGCAGGTGGTGATCGAAGGCCGGGCGAAGCAGCCATTGCCGGGGTATGCCCGCAGCCTTAAACGTTGCGTGCAGAACCTGCTGGAGAACGCTGTGCGTTATGGCCGTGATGTGGTGGTGCGGGTCGAGGACCAGGCAGACAGCTTGAAGATCGTCATCAGTGACCGTGGCCCCGGGATTCCCCAGGAACAGTTGGAGCGGGTAATGGAGCCGTTCTATCGCGTGGAAGGTTCACGCAATGCCGAGACCGGCGGGTATGGCCTGGGATTGAGCATTGCCCACAGCATCGCCAAGGCGCATGGCGGGCGTTTGGAGTTGCGCAACCGGGACGGCGGAGGGCTTGAGGTGGAACTGGTGTTTCAACGCAAATCCTGAATGTGGAACGCAACTGAATGTGGGAGGGGGCTTGGCCCCGATTGCTGGCTGTCAGGCACTGAATAGGAGACTGGTATACCGCTATCGGGGGCAAGCCCCCTCCCACATTTAAATCTTCAGCGTGGCTTTACGCCCCGTGGCACTTCTTGAATTTCTTCTCGCTGCCGCACGGGCAAGGATCGTTGCGGCCCACGTCCTTCAGGGCATTGCGCACCGGCTCCTGGTGAGCGTGGCCGCAGTTCGGGCCGTGGACATGGCCGTGGTCGTGATCATGGTGATCGTGATCATGGTTGCAGTCAGGACCATGGACATGGGGTTGCTGAGTCATCGATGTCGCTCCGGAATAAAATCGCCGGGGATTATCTCGCCATTGTGATTCACCTGCACGTCATAACCGATGAATAATCCGGTTTTCAGCTCGCCTTCGAGGCGATAGGGCACGGGGCGGTCGGGTTTTTTCAGCATCTGCACCACATCGCGGATCTGCGGCCAGAGGTTGGTGCGCACCGACACCTTGAAAAAGGCATGGCCGCGCGGCGGCACGGTAAGCCATTCGTTGGACTCGCCTTCGGTCAGCACAAAGTCATCCAGCGTCACTTTGTAGATCAGGCCGCGCACGGTCAGGTCGGCGTCGTCGCGATTGTCCACGCGAAAGTACAGCTTGAATTTCTGCTCCAGCAGCTTGGCTCGCACCACTTCGACCTTCACCAGGGAGATGTGGGGGGGCGGCGCGTCGTCCTCGAACCACGACGCGCAGCCGGTCAGGCCAAGGGTTAACGCCAGCATCAAGCTGTAGATCCGGAGCATGGCGTGAGTCCTGTGATGGCTAGAGATAGCTGGAACAACACTTCTTGAATTTTTGCCCGCTGCCGCACAGGCAGGCATCGTTACGTCCGCTCTTCACTTCCACGGTCGGGTCGATGAAGTACCAGCGCCCGTCATTCTGTACGAAAGAAGACTGCTCGCGGTGACTATGTTCGCCGGTGCTGTCATGCCAGCGCGCGGTGAAGGTCACGAACGCGTGTTCCGGCTGGCCGCCGAATACCTCGGAGCTTTCCACTTCAAGGCCGAGCCAGGTGCTCTGGGCGCTCCACGCGGCGATGGCGGCACAGTCCAGGCCGGGCTGTTGCGCGGGCAGCGTGGTGGCAACCAGATAGTCCACCAGGCCCAGTACGTAGGCGCTGTAGCGCGAGCGCATCAACGCGGTCGCGCAGGGCGCGGGGTGCCCGGCGTGATAATGGCCGCAGCAAGCATCCAGCAGGTTGCCACTGCCGCAGGGGCAAATGGATGTACTCATCGGGTTACCACCAATACTTTCCGAAGTTTTCCGGGTTGGCCCAGAAGCGGGCGTTGAGCCAGTCCGGTACCTGTTTATAGTCAAGCAGATCATAGGTAAACAGCGTCAGAACCTGTTCGTCACGCTGGAAACGCTCGCCAGCCTGCAGGGCCAGGGAGAAGAAGTCGGTGTCCTTCCAGTCGCAGGCCCCCAGGTCAACCAGCACCGCAATGCGGCTGGCGTTGAGGTTGCGGATACCGCCCAGCAGGGTCAGGCCTTGCGGTTTTGACAGGTGCTCCAGGCAATCCACCACCAGCGCCAGGTCAAAACGCTGCGCGGCCAGCTCCGCCGGCAGTGGGCCGGGTGGGGCAACAGCAACCTGGGTGCCGGGGTGTGCTGCTTGAAAAGCCTCCAGCGCCGGGAACTGGCTGGCGCCCAACAGCAACAGGCGTTTGGGCTGGTGCAGGTCGAGCAAGGCGGCCAGGGCCTGCTGGGGTGTACGGTCAGAAATACCGGCGGTCATCAGAGATCCTCACATCAGGACCGTAGAGACTAGCGCGGCTGAGCGTGCGGGCCTAGAGCGGGCGGTGGCTAAAAGTCCTACGAGGGCGACGATCCTCAATGAATACGGGCGCGCGGCGTAGTGGCGCAGATGAAAAGAGCCGTCTTTACTCCACTCATCGGCCCCCGCCGATCCCCTCAGGAGAAATCAGATGAGCATCATGCGGACAGCTCTACCCTTGGTTCTGCTAACCGGAGTATTGACAGGTTGCGCAGGTTTGCAAAAAACCGACTGGCCCACCTGCGCCGCCGTTGGCGGTGTGACCGGTGCGGCGATCGGTGCCACTGAAAGCTCGGCCTATGCAGGCTATGGCGCGTTGTTGATCGGCGGTATGGCCGGCGCCTATTGCTGGGTGCATGGCGACGGTGACGAAGATGGCGATGGCGTGCCGGACAGCCGCGACAAGTGCCCGGGCACGCCAAAAGGTGTGCAGGTGGATGCCAATGGTTGCCCGCCCGCACCGCCACCGGCCGTGGTTGAGGAAGTGGTCGTGGTCAAGGAGGAAACCATCGTGATCCGTGACGTGCACTTCCAGTTCGACTCGGCGAAGTTGACGGCGGCGGATACCGCCAAGCTCGACACCGTCGCCACCCGCCTGAAACAGGAAGCCCCAGGCGCCCAGTTGCGGGTCAGTGGCCACACCGACAGCGTCGGCAAAGAGGCCTACAATCAGAAACTCTCGGAAAAACGCGCGCATTCGGTGGTCGAGTACCTGATCAAGTCCGGCGTGCCGCGCAGCAGTTTTGTATCGGTGACCGGTGCAGGCGAGAGCCATCCGGTAGCCGATAACAAAACCGCTGAAGGCCGTGCCTTGAACCGTCGTACGGAAATCCAGATCAACCGCTGACGGCCCTTGCCCCTGTGGGATACACAGGGGCATTGCTGCCAATCCTCCCCCTTTATTAACTTTTTTGATCCTTCACTGGCAAAGCGCCTGCGGAAGTCGTTACTGTGCGTCCAAAGAAAAACTAGAAATATTTTTTGAAAAAATTCAGGGGAGCTCCATGATGCGTAAGGTTTTTCTGTTGGCCCTGTTGGTCAGCCCCGTTGCCCTGGCCCAGAGCGTCAGTGTTGAACCCAACTCGTTGATGCGCCTGCCCAACAGCACCAGCGTGTTGCAATTGGAGCGCCTGGAGGTGGCGGACTATGGCACCTTGCTGATTCCCGCCAACATCAGCCAGGTCTCCGTGGATGAGCTGCACCTGGGCCGCGACGCCCGTATCACCATTGTGCCCGGCAACACCGCTTTGCAATTGCAGGTGCGCCATGCGCAATTGGACCACGGTAGCCAGATCACCTCCCGCGGCGCTCCCGGCACCCACGAAAAACCGGCCAAGGCCGGGCGTGACCTGACCTTGCGTATCAACTCCCTGGCGGCAGAAGAACTCTCGGTGGACGCCCGTGGCGGTGCCGGCGCCCAGGGTTATGCCGGGCTGGATGGCGCCAACGGCGAAGACCCAGGGTGCACCTGGGGCTCGGCCGGTCGCGGTGCCAACGGGGATAACGGCGGTGATGGCTTGCCTGGCGCGTCGGGCGCGCAGGTGCGCGTCGAGTTGCCCCAGGACTTTCCGGCCGAGCATATAAAGGTCTGGGTCGATGGCGGTCCCGGTGGATTGGCTGGCACGGCGGGCAAGCCGGGCAAGGGCGGCCAGTCCAAAGGCTGCCTGGTGTACCGCGCCGATGGCGGTGAGAAAGGCCGTCCAGGCTTGGAAGGGCAGCCGGGGCCGGCTGGGCCTGCGGGGACTGTGACCATCCAGCGGCTTTGAATTGCCTGCTCTGACGCCATCGGGGCAAGCCCCCTCCCACAATTGGACTGCATTCCAACTGTGGGAGGGGGCTTGCCCCCGATAGCGGACTAAAGCCTGCCTCAGAACATCGGCCGAGCCGAAGCAATCGCCACCACCACCAACCCCACAATCAGGTTAATGCCCACCAATCGGCGAATCTGCCCCAGCACCGCCGCACCCGCCGGCCAATCCTCAGCCGCCACTGCCTTGCGCAACTCCGGGAACTTCAGCGCCTGGATGCGGATAAACAGCGCCGTCATCACCAGATACAAGCCCATCATCACCTGCACATAACGCGGTGCCGTCTCAAACCCGTTGAAGCGCAAGTGCAGCAGGCCAATGCCGCTGATCGGCAAAACCGCCACGGCGATCCACACCCATACGAAAAAACGTTGAAACACATTTGCCCATAATTTGAGCCGGGCAGGGCCTTCAAGTGCCGCCACAGCGGCGGGGCGCAGGATCATCCAGGCGAAAAACATACCGCCGACCCATACCAGGGCGGCCAATACATGCAGGGTGTAAGCGAGGCTAAACGCGGTCATTGTGGTACTCCGTTCTGCGCGGGATTCATTAGCGGGGTATGATAGCCGCCGATCCGAACCACTGAAAATTTATCCAGCGTTTTTTGCGCCCGACTATCCATGATCAGCACTGAACTCAAAACCACGATCCAGGGTGCCTATTCGCGTTTTCTCGAAGCCAAGAGCTTGAAACCGCGCTATGGCCAACGCCTGATGATCGCCGAAGTGGCCAAGGTCCTCGGGGATATCGACACCGACGACGAAGGCCGCCGCGAGGGTGAGCCCGCGGTCGTGGCCGTCGAGGCCGGCACCGGTACCGGCAAGACCGTGGCCTACAGCCTGGCCGCGATCCCGACCGCCAAGGCCGCCGGCAAGCGCCTGGTGATCGCCACCGCCACCGTCGCCCTGCAGGAGCAGATCGTCTACAAGGACCTGCCCGACCTGATGCGCAACAGTGGCCTGAGCTTCACCTTCGCCCTGGCCAAGGGCCGTGGCCGCTACATGTGCCTGTCCAAGCTCGACGTGCTGTTGCAGGAAGGTCACGCGCAAACCGCCACCGCCCAGCTGTTCGAAGAAGAAGGCTTCAAGATCGAAGTCGATGAGGCCAGCCAGAAGCTGTTTACCAGCATGATTGAGAAACTGGCCGGCAATAAATGGGACGGTGACCGCGACAGCTGGCCCACCGCCCTGGAGGATTCCGACTGGGCGCGCCTGACCACCGACCACAGCCAGTGCACCAACCGCCATTGCCCCAACTTCGGCCAGTGCGCCTTCTACAAGGCTCGCGAAGGCATGGGCAAGGTCGATGTGATCGTCACCAACCACGACATGGTGCTGGCCGACCTGGCCCTGGGCGGCGGTGCGGTGTTGCCGGACCCGCGCGACACCCTCTATGTGTTTGACGAAGGCCACCACCTGCCCGACAAGGCCATCGGCCATTTCGCCCATTACACGCGCCTGCGCTCCACCGCCGACTGGCTCGAAACCACCGCGAAGAACCTCACCAAACTGCTGGCCCAGCACCCGCTTCCGGGCGACCTGGGCAAGCTGATCGAACAGGTGCCGGAGCTGGCGCGCGAGATCAAGACCCAGCAGCAATTCATGTTCAGTGCCTGCGAGCAGGTGGCCGACTTCAAGCCCGGTGAAGATGTGGAGGGGCGTGAGCGTCCCCGCCATCGTTTTGTCGGTGGGCTGATCCCCGAGCACATGCGCGAAATGGGCATCGAGCTGAAGAAAGGCTTTTCACGCCTGACCGATCTGTTCACCCGTCTTACGGATTTGCTCAAGGAAGGCATGGACGGCGAGGTCAATATCGGCATCGCCAGCAACCAGGCCGAGGAATGGTACCCGCTGTTCGGCAGCCTGCTGTCCCGTTCCCAGGGCAACTGGGAGCTGTGGACCGCCTTCACCGTCGAAGACCCGGAAGACAACCCGCCCATGGCGCGCTGGCTGACCCTGTCGGAAAGCGGTGCGCTGTTCGATATCGAGGTCAACGCCAGCCCGATCCTGGCCGCCGAAATGCTGCGCCGCAACCTGTGGAACGTGGCCTATGGCTGCCTGGTGACCTCCGCCACGCTGACCGCGCTAGGCACCTTCGACCGCTTCCGCATGCGCGCCGGCCTGCCGAAAAAAGCCGTCACCGCCGTGGTGCCGAGCCCGTTCCATCACGCCGATGCGGGCGTGCTGCGGGTGCCGGACCTCAAGGCCGACCCACGGGACGCAGCGGCCCACACCGCCGCGATCATCCGCGACCTGCCGGAGCTGGTCGAAGGCTCGCGCGGAACGCTGGTGCTGTTCTCGTCACGCAAACAGATGCAGGACGTGTTCGACGGCCTCGACCGTGATTGGCGTAAGCAAGTGTTTATCCAGGGCAATCTGTCCAAGCAGGAGACCCTGAACAAACACAAGGCGCGTGTAGACGGCGGCGACTCCAGCGTGCTGTTCGGCCTGGCCAGCTTCGCCGAAGGGGTGGACTTGCCGGGTGCCTATTGCGAACACGTGGTGATTGCCAAGATCCCGTTCTCGGTGCCGGACGATCCGGTCGAGGCGGCTTTGGCCGAGTGGATCGAGGCGCGGGGCGGTAATCCGTTCATGGAGATCTCGGTGCCGGATGCTTCCTTGAAGCTGGTCCAGGCCTGCGGTCGCCTGCTGCGTACCGAAGAGGACCGGGGCACCATCACCTTGCTTGATCGGCGTCTGGTCACCCAGCGCTATGGCAAGGCTATCCTGAATGCCTTGCCGCCTTTCAGGCGCGAAATTTCTTAAGCCACGGTGGGCGGTTTCGCCCACTTCGTGGTCTATCTCACTGTATTTCATCAGGCCATTCATCGGCCGTCTGGGAGAACCTTGTTCGTATGATTCGCACGCTGCCCGCTCTTTTTGCCTTGCTGCTCGCCGCGCCCTTGATGGCTGCCCCTGCGGGGCAACAGACTTTGTTCAACTTCGTCCGGCCTGCCGATGTGGTCAAGGTGGCGACCCAGGACGCCAGCCTGCCGCAATACAACGCCGAACAAACCCCCGAAGGCGAAGTGCTGCGCCGCATCACGTTCAACCCGGCCGCCGAACCAAGCCTGGTGCTGAGCCCGCAGGCCGGCACCTGGGACTGGTCCCGGTCGGGTGCCATGAGCCTGCGCATCCAGAGTGCGATGGACTGGGCGTTGACCCTCTACGTCAAGGTGCAGAGCGCGGATGGCAAGACCCTGGTCAGCCGCATCGACCTGCCTGCCGGCCCGGCTCAGACCTTGCTGGTTCCGCTGCAGGCCAATTCGCCGCTGAGCCAGGGCATGAAGGCCGGCCCACCGATGCCGATCACCGTGGACGGCCAGCGTGTGTTGCTGGCCAGTAGCGCCGGCGAGATCGACCGCAGCCAGGTGGTTTCGGTGACGCTGTCGATGCTCAAACCCAACGCCGCCCAGAGCATCCTGCTGGAGCGCTTTGGCGTGCAGGACAGCGAGCCGGTGCTGAAGGCGGCCTACAGCGAGCTGGTGGATGCCTATGGTCAATCCACCCGTGCGCGGTGGCCGGAAAAAGTCAGCAGCGACGAACAACTCAAAGCCGCTGCCGCCAAGGAGCAACAGCAGCTCCAGGCTTGGCTGGCCACGCGGGATAAATCCGCGCTGGACCAATACGGTGGCTGGAACAAAGGCCCGGCATTCGACGCCAGCGGGTTTTTCCGTACCGAGAAGCGCGACGGGCGCTGGTACCTGGTGACACCGCAAGGGCATCCGTTCTACTCCCTGGGCGTCAACACCGTGGCCCCGGACAACAGCCAGACCTATGTGGCCGGCCGTGAATGGATGTTCGCCGCGCTGCCCAAGGGCGGCGAACCCTTCGACAAGTATTACGGCAGCGGCGACAACCGCACCGGCAATGGCGCGGGGGAAGGCCGTGGCTTCGGTGCCGGGCGTTGGTATGACTTTTACGGCGCCAACTTGCAGCGTACCTATGGCGGTGACGGCTTCGACCAGAAACGTTGGGTCACTCACACCCTCGATCGCTTGCAGGCCTGGGGTTTCAACACTGTCGGCAACTGGAGCGACGAGAGCCTGGCCACTGCCGGCCGGGTTCCCTACACCTTGCCGCTGTCGATCGTCGGCGATTACGCCAGCATCAGCACCGGCACCGACTGGTGGGGCGGCATGCCCGACCCGTTCGACCCGCGCTTCGCCATGGCCACCGAGCGCGCCGTGGCGATTGCCGCCCGTGACCACCGCGATGACCCGTGGTTGATCGGCTTTTTTGCCGACAACGAGTTGGCCTGGGCCGGCCCTGGCGATGATCCGAAATCCCGCTACGCCTTGGCGTACGGCACGTTGCGCATGACCACCGACGTACCGGCCAAGCGCGCGTTCCTCAAGCAACTGCGCGACAAGTACCGCAACGAAGAAGGTTTGTCGAAAGCCTGGGGTATCGAATTGAAGGGCTGGGAGCTGATGGAGGACCCGGGTTTCGAACCGCCGATGCCGAATCCCGAGCATCCGGAAATCGAGGCGGACTTCAAATACTTCCAGAAGACCTTCGCCGATGCCTACTTCAAGACCATTTCCGACTCGCTGAAATGGCACGCGCCCCATCAACTGCTGCTGGGTGGCCGTTATGCGGTCAGCACGCCGGAAGCCGTGGCCTCCTGCGCGCAGTACTGCGATGTGTTGAGTTTCAACATGTACACCCTCAAGCCTCAGGACGGCTACGACTTCGCCGCGTTGCGGGCGTTGGACAAGCCGGTGCTGATCACCGAATTCAACTTCGGCTCGGCCGACCGCGGGCCGTTCTGGGGCGGCGTGACACAGTTGGCCAGGGAAGAAGATCGTGGTGCGGCGTATGGCAACTTCCTCAAGCAGGCCATGGCCGAGCCGTCGATTGTCGGCGTGCATTGGTTCCAGTACCTGGACCAGCCGGTGACCGGGCGTCTGCTGGACGGTGAAAACGGTCACTTTGGCCTGGTCGGTATCACCGACGTACCGTTCCAGGGTTTTGTGGAGAGTGTGCGCAAAAGCAACCTGGCGGCGGTCGACCAACTGGGCAAGGAAGCGCAAAAAGCCAAGGCGGCAGGCGCCACGCGTGAAAGCGAAGGTGGCAGGGCCGGGCATGAAGGCAAAGGCCCGGGGCAGGGCGCCGGGCATGCAGGCGGTCACTCCGGGAATGGACATTGATTGAACGCTGACGGGTTCACAAAACCCACCAGGGCTGGAACAATGTCGGCCACTTTTTTCGATGTTTTCCGAGGGCGCTCAGGTGCAGATCCAGGGTCATTACGAACTTCAGTTCGAAGCGGTACGTGAAGCGTTCGCCGCGTTGTTCGATGACCCGCAGGAGCGTGGTGCCGGGCTCTGCATCCAGATCGGCGGCGAAACGGTCGTCGACCTGTGGGCCGGCACCGCAGACAAGGACGGCGCCGAGGCCTGGCACAGCGACACCATCGTCAACCTGTTCTCCTGTACCAAGACCTTTACCGCCGTCACGGCCCTGCAATTGGTGGCCGAAGGCAAGTTGCAACTGGATGCGCCGGTCGCCAACGTCTGGCCGGAGTTTGCCGCGGCCGGGAAAGAAACCATCACCCTGCGCCAGTTGTTGTGCCATCAGGCCGGGTTGCCGGCGATCCGCGAGATGCTCCCCACCGAAGCCCTGTACGACTGGCAACTGATGGTCGACACCCTGGCGGCCGAAGCCCCGTGGTGGACGCCGGGCCAGGGCCATGGCTACGAGGCGATCACCTACGGCTGGCTGGTCGGTGAGTTGCTGCGGCGTGCCGATGGGCGCGGGCCGGGAGAGTCCATCGTGGCGCGGGTCGCACGGCCATTGGGCTTGGACTTCCATGTGGGCCTGGCGGACGAAGAGTTTTATCGCGTGGCCCATATAGCGCGCAGCAAAGGCAATATGGGCGATGAAGCCGCGCAACGTTTACTGCAAGTAATGATGCGCGAACCGACGGCGATGACCACGCGTGCATTTGCCAATCCACCGTCTATTCTGACCAGCACTAATAAACCCGAATGGCGCCGTATGCAGCAGCCGGCGGCAAATGGTCACGGCAATGCGCGCAGCCTGGCGGGTTTTTATAGTGGACTGTTGGACGGTAGTTTGCTGGAGGCCGACATGCTCGAACAATTGACTCGCGAGCACAGCTTCGGCCCGGATAAAACATTATTGACACAAACCCGTTTCGGCCTGGGCTGCATGTTGGATCAGCCGCAGTTGGCCAATGCCACCTTCGGCCTTGGCCCACGTGCATTCGGGCATCCGGGTGCTGGTGGTTCGGTGGGGTTTGCCGATCCTGAACATGATGTTGCGTTCGGTTTCGTGACTAATACACTCGGACCTTATGTACTTATGGACCCGCGGGCACAGAAGTTGGTCAGAATATTGGCCGGTTGTCTGTAAACCCCTTGCTGTTTCACATTTTTTTGTTACAAAGGCAACTATAAGAAGACGCTGTAGGAAAAGTTGTAACTTTATTCTTCTGCAAGCGTCTGTTTAACGGATCATCTAGGTCCCTGGTTTTTTCTCATTTTGTGGATATCTCATGTTATCGAACAAGTCCTTGGCTCTTGCGCTATGTCTCACTATTACCGGTTGCGCACAAACTCCACAAAATGATGCCGAGGGCGGGCATTGGTGGTCATTTGGATCCGATAAGGCCTCGACCAAGGACGCAGTGACCCAGGCCGACACCAAGCCGGAAGCTAAGCCAGACGCCAAGCCGGCTGCAGGCGCCAAGCCTGCCGCACCGGTAGCTGCCGCCGCCGCAGCGCCAGCTTCGGCTCCAGCTCCCGCCGCCAAGGCGGACACCGGTTCCAGCTGGTGGCCGTTTTCCTCCAAGAGCGCCGATGAGAAGGCGGCCGATGCGAAGGCCGACCTGAAAGCCGACCTGAAGGCCGCTGATCCAGCCCCAGCAGTCGCCAAGACCGACACCGAAACTCACTGGTGGTGGCCGTTCGAAAGCAAACCCAAGCCATTGGCCAAGGTCGACGTGACCAACGTGCCGATGCCCGACCCGAAAATCACCCAAGCCTGGCTGGACGACTATGAGCCGCGTCTGCGCGCGGCTATCAAGGACAGCAACCTGCAACTCGAGCGTCGCGACAACGTGCTCGTGGTGATTGCCCCGGTTGATGGTTCCTACAACCCGAAACGCCCGGCCATGCTGCTGCCGGTTACCCTCGGTCCGTTCACCCGGGTTGCCAAGGCCGTTGAAGCCGATCCGAAGACTGCCGTGCTGGTACTGGGTCACGTCGATGCCACCGGCACCGCCCCGGCCAGCCAGGCGCTGACCAAGGAGCGTGCACAGTCCATCGCCTCGATCTTCAGCCTCAGCGGTTTGAAGCAGGACCGCCTGATGCTGCGCGGCATGGGCGACCTGATGCCACGTGCCGCCAACGACAGCAGCCAGGGCCGCGCCTTGAACCGTCGCATGGAAATCATGTTCACCCAGCGCACTACCATGCTGGCGCTGCTGAGCAAGTATCAGTCGGGCAAAACCCCGCCTGTCGCCGAAATGGTGGCGGTGCAGGACGTTCCCGCCCCGGCTCCAGCCGCCAAGGCACCGGCCAAGAAGGCTTCGACCGCCAAGAAAGCGGCTGCCAAGCCAGCGGCCAAGAAAGCCCCGGCCAAGCCAGCGGCGAAAAAAGCGGCACCCGCCAAAGCCAAGGCTGCTGCACCGGCAAACGACCAGGCGAAAAACTGATCCGCTGAAACAGAAGGATAACGCCGCATGACCCAGGCACTGGCCGATATGCGCCGTGACTACACACGGGATGGCTTGAGCGAGGCCCAGGCCCCGAGCGAGCCGTTTGCCTTGTTTCACCAGTGGTTTGCCGACGCGGTGAAAACCGAGCAGCCACCGGTGGAGGCCAATGCCATGACCTTGGCCACGGTCGACCAGGACGGTCGCCCGCACTGCCGCATCCTGTTGCTCAAGGGCCTGGATGCGCAGGGCTTTACCTTCTTCACCAATTATCAGAGCGCCAAGGGCCAACAGCTTGCGGCGCGGCCGTTTGCAGCCATGACGTTTTTCTGGCCGACCCTGGAGCGCCAAGTGCGCATTGAGGGTCGGGTAGTGAAGGTCACGCCTGAAGAGTCGGATGCTTATTATCAGGTTCGTCCCTTGGGCAGCCGCCTTGGGGCCTGGGCGTCTCCGCAAAGCCAGGTCATCCGTGACCGGGAAGAGCTGCAGGACCTGCTCAAGGCTACCGAGCAGCGTTTCAGCGATACCCAGCCTGACTGCCCGGAGCACTGGGGTGGTTATCGCCTGTTACCCGAGCGCATCGAGTTCTGGCAAGGCCGCGCCAGCCGCTTGCATGACCGTCTGAATTATCGCCTGCAAGGGGCCGACTGGACCCGCGAACGCCTGGCACCCTGAGCTGCACCTTTCGTCACTCCGCTTGAATGATGCCTGTCACCCCGACGTCTCTATTGAAGAGGCTTCGGGCGTGTACTGCTGCGCCGCGTTCTTCAGCCAGTGAGGCAAGTGGGACCGTTTGATCTTCAAGCGGCGAGCCTTCTCCAGCTGTTGCAGCATGAAGGTGCGCTTGTGCAGGTCATTACCCGCCAGCGACAGGGCCAGGTCACGGTCTATCCAACGCCGGATGCGCAGGTACAACCAGGCATGGAAATACAGTCCCGCAAGGGTTGTGACTACAATGATGAAGTAATCCATGAAGATCCCGGTTGAGAGAACAGCGCTACCGTTCGTCTGTTTTTCTGGTGTGGGCAGTCTGTACTAAGGCTGAATGAAAGCAATTTTCTGCGGTGCTTGCCGTGACAGGCGTCAAGCTGCAGCGTTTAATGACCACCTGTCCTTTGGAGTTGATGCTATGCGTAAGTCTGTTTTACTGGTTGCCTGCTTTACTACCCTGTCGTTGCTACTGGGTGGCTGCGCCTCGAGTCTGACCGGCGACTCGTACTCCCGTGACGAGGCGCGTCGTGTCCAGACCGTGCGCATGGGGACCATCGAATCCCTGCGTCCGGTGAAAATCGAAGGCACCAAGACCCCAATCGGCGGCGCTGCCGGCGCCGTTATCGGCGGTGTTGGCGGCAGTGCCATCGGCGGTGGCCGTGGCAGTATCGTGACTGCGGTGATCGGCGCTGTTGCTGGCGGCCTGCTGGGTTCGGCCACCGAAGAAGGCCTGACCCGTACCCAAGGTGTGGAAATCACCGTGCGCGAAGACGACGGCAGCATGCGTGCCTACGTGCAGGCCGTGCAGGAGAATGAAATCTTCCGCATCGGCGACCGCGTACGCATCATGACCGTTGACGGTACCAGCCGCGTTACTCGCTAACCGTCGGTTGTAGAAACACAAAACCCCAACCGGGTGACTGGTTGGGGTTTTTGGTTTTCGAGGCTGTCAAATTCAAACCTGAGGTACGGCCTTTTTACGACTTGCCATTGCCGTCACCGCATACCCGATACACGCCGCCAGTATCGACCCGGTCAAAATCCCCATCCGGTCTTCCCCGGCAAACTCACTGGCCCCCGGTACGAATGCCAGGGAGCCAACAAACAGGCTCATGGTAAAGCCGATACCGCACAGGATCGCCACGCCAAATACCTGGCCCCAGTTCGCGCCGGTGGGCAGGGCGGCCAGGCCGGTCTTGATGGCCAGCCAGGTAAGGCCGAACACACCGATGGTCTTGCCGATCAGCAGGCCCGCTGCGATGCCCATGGGCACATGGTGGGTGAAGCTTTCCAGGCTCACGCCGGTCAAGGACACGCCGGCGTTGGCAAAGGCGAACAGCGGCAGGATGCCGTAGGCCACCCAGGGGTGCAGGGCATGTTCCAGCGTGAGCAGCGGCGAGGGTTCGGCGTTTTTGGTGCGCATCGGGATGCAGAACGCCAATGTCACACCGGCCAGCGTTGCGTGCACACCACTCTTTAGGACGCACACCCACAGGATCAGCCCGACGATCAGGTACGGCCCGAGCTTGATCACGCCCAGGCGGTTCATCGCGATCAACGCAATCAGGCAGGCGCCCGCACCCGCCAGGGCGGCACCGGAGAGATCGGCAGAATAGAACACGGCGATCACGATGATCGCGCCGAGGTCGTCAATGATCGCCAGGGTCATCAGGAACAGTTTCAGCGACACCGGCACGCGTTTGCCCAGCAAGGCCAGTACGCCGAGGGCGAAGGCAATGTCGGTGGCCATGGGAATCGCCCAACCGGAAAGCGCGGCGGGGTAGTCCTTGTTGATCGCCCAGTAGATCAGCGCCGGCACCACCATGCCGCCGATGGCCGCGGCGCCAGGCAGCACCACTTGCGAGGGCTTGGACAGGTGGCCGTCGAGCAACTCGCGCTTGACCTCCAGGCCGATCAGCAGGAAGAACAGAGCCATCAGGCCATCATTGATCCACAGCAGGGCGGGCTTGGCGATTTTCAGCGCGCCGATCTGCGCCACCACCGGCACATCGAGAAACGCGCTGTACAGGTGCGACAACGGTGAATTGTTGATGATCAGCGCCAAGGCCGCAGCCGCGATCAACAGCAGACCGCTGGCGGCTTCCAGCTGGAAAAAACGGGTGAAAGTGCTACGCAGAGGCAAGGGATGCTCTCCAATCCAGGTTCAATAGGTGGGTACCCTAACCCGTACCGTTAGTTGTTAAAACAAAAATTATATTCTTATTTGTTATAAGAGGCTGGCTGGGGTGATGTTGCCGCCAAGCCTAGCAATTGTGTGTCTGATTGAGTCGGTACTGTATCTGTGTGGCGTGTAGGAAACCCCCTAAAATCAGGGCTGACACCTTCAGAGAAACTCTCCATGAGCGACCACCGTCCCTGGGCCCGCGAAGCCATTCGTATCATTGAAGCAGACTTCCAGCGTAGTGCCGATACGCACCTGATTCCCTTGCCGTTACCAGGATTGCCGGGTATCGAGTTGTACTTCAAGGACGAGTCCAGCCATCCCACCGGCAGCCTGAAGCATCGGCTGGCACGCTCGTTGTTCCTGTACGCATTGTGTAATGGCTGGCTCAAGCCTGGTGCGCCGGTGATCGAAGCATCCAGTGGCTCGACGGCGATTTCCGAAGCCTACTTTGCGCGTCTGCTGGGTTTGCCGTTTATTGCGGTAATGCCAGCCACCACGTCCCAGGAAAAAATCGCACAGATTGCCTTCTACGGCGGCAAGAGCCACCTGGTACAGGATCCCACGCAGATATACGCCGAATCCGAACGCCTGGCGCGGGAAAGCGGTGGTCATTTCATGGACCAGTTCACCTACGCCGAACGTGCCACCGACTGGCGGGCGAACAACAACATTGCCGAGTCGATCTTCCAGCAGATGCGTTTCGAGCAGCATCCGGAGCCGAGCTGGTTGATCTCCAGCCCCGGCACCGGCGGCACCACCGCTACGCTCGGTCGTTATGTGCGTTATCGCCAGCATTGTACCCGCGTGTTGTGTGCCGATGCGCAGCGTTCGGTGTTCTTTGATTTCTACCAGAGTGGTGATGCCAGCTTGCGCCTGGACTGCGGTTCGCGGATTGAAGGCATTGGCCGACCACGGGTCGAGGCATCGTTTTTGCCCAAGGTCATCGATGCGATGGTCAAGGTGCCGGATGCCCTGTCGCTGGCGGCCATGCATTACCTGGCCGACCGGCTGGGGCGGCGGGTCGGAGGTTCCAGCGGGACGAATCTGATTGGCGCACTGGTCGCGGCGCAACAGATGAAAGCGGCAGGGGAGTCCGGCTCGATCGTGGCGATCTTGTGCGACGGGGGGGAGCGGTATGCCACAACCTATTACGACCAGGCCTGGCTGGCGGGGCAGGGCTATGCGTTGGACGGTTTGATTACTGCTGTTGCGGACAGTGTCGAGCGGGGCGAGCCATTGCCGGACAGCATCCTGCGGGCAAACATTTAACCTTGTAGGAGCCCGGCTTGCCGGCGATGACGATCTTGAAGACGCTATCGCCGGCAGGGCAATGCGTCAGGCTTCCAGGCCCAACATATCCCGCGCCAACGCTTCGGCAATCCGAATCCCATCCACGCCCGCCGATAGAATCCCACCGGCGTAACCAGCGCCTTCACCAGCAGGGAACAGCCCTTTCACGTTCAAGCTCTGCATCGATTCGTTACGGGTGATCCGCAACGGTGATGAGGTGCGCGTTTCGATACCCGTCAACACCGCGTCGTGCAGCGAGTAGCCCTTGATCTGCTTCTCGAACGCCGGCAACGCTTCACGGATCGCTTCGATGGCGAAGTCGGGCAAGGCCAGGGCCAAATCGCCAAGAGACACGCCAGGTTTGTAGGAAGGCTCCACGCTACCAATCGCGGTGGACGGCTTGCCAGCGATGAAATCACCTACCAGTTGTGCGGGAGCCTCGTAGTTGCTGCCACCGAGGACATAGGCGTGGGACTCCAGGCGTTCCTGCAACTCGATACCGGCCAGCGGGCCGCCTGGGTAGTCCACCTCTGGGGTGATACCGACCACGATGCCGGAGTTGGCGTTGCGCTCGTTGCGCGAGTACTGGCTCATGCCGTTGGTGACCACGCGGTTCGGCTCGGAAGTCGCCGCCACCACGGTGCCGCCCGGGCACATGCAGAAGCTGTACACCGAGCGGCCGTTCTTGGCGTGGTGCACCAGCTTGTAGTCGGCGGCGCCGAGTTTCGGGTGCCCGGCGTATTTGCCCAGGCGCGCGGCGTCGATCAGCGACTGCGGATGTTCGATACGGAAACCCACCGAGAACGGCTTGGCTTCCATGTACACGCCACGGGAGTGGAGCATGCGGAAGGTGTCACGGGCGCTATGGCCCAAGGCCAGGATCACATGTTTGGACAGGATCTGTTCGCCGCCATCGATGACCACCCCATTCAACTGGCCGTCTTCGATCAGCACATCGGTCACCCGCTGCTCGAAGCGCACTTCACCGCCCAGGGCGATGATCTGCTCGCGCATGTTTTCCACCACGCCGGTCAGGCGGAACGTGCCGATGTGCGGTTTACTGACGTAGAGGATTTCTTCCGGCGCACCGGCCTTGACGAACTCGTGCAGCACTTTGCGGCCGTGGAATTTCGGGTCCTTGATCTGGCTGTACAGCTTGCCGTCGGAAAAGGTCCCGGCGCCGCCTTCACCGAACTGCACGTTGGACTCGGGGTTGAGCACGCTTTTGCGCCACAGGCCCCAAGTGTCCTTGGTGCGCTGGCGCACTTCCTTGCCACGCTCGAGGATGATCGGCTTGAAGCCCATCTGCGCCAGCAGCAGCCCGGCGAAGATCCCGCACGGGCCAAAGCCGACGACGATCGGGCGTTCGGTCAGGCCTTGCGGTGCCTGGCCTACGACCTTATAGCTGACATCCGGCGCCGGGTTGACGTTGCGGTCATCGGCGAATTTGAGCAGCAGGGCGGCTTCACCCTTTACGTTCAGATCGATGGTGTAGATGAAGCACAGTTCCGACGACTTCTTGCGCGCATCGTAGCTGCGTTTGAACAGGGTGAAATCGAGCAGGTCATCACTGGCGATGCCCAGGCGCTGCACGATGGCAGGCCGCAGGTCTTCTTCGGGATGGTCGATGGGCAGCTTGAGTTCGGTGATTCGTAACATGACGGGATCCGGTAGGCGGCGGGCAGAGAGGCCGGCTGTTTTGCAAACCGGCGATTATAAGCCCCAATGACCGTTTCCCGTCATGTTAAAACAGCATGGCGTCGCGTCAGTCGTCGCGCGAGCCGCCGAACGATGCGCAACCGCGCTGGACCTGGCCATTGACGCGCAACTCGGCGGTCATGTGTTGCAAACTGCCGCTGACCGGGTCGACACAACGCTGCGGCGCCACCCACAATTCCACGTGCTGATTGTTGGCCTCGGTCATCAGGTTAAAGCGACCGTCACCGATTTGCTCTTCCACATAGGGCACCGCCAGTGGTGGCTGGCCTTCGCGTTCCAGCACCAGGCCCTTGGCGGTCACGTTCATCACCCAGGTCGGCTTGTGGCCGTTGGCGCGCAGGATCATGCGCTTGAAGTCCGGGTCGCCGCAGACCGAGGTCGAGCGCTCGACGCGGTAGAGTTGTTGCAGGTCGACGCTGCCCTCGGTGCCGCTGGCAACCCCGGAGAACTTGCCGCGCAGGTCGGCAAACAACGCGCCTTGCTGGCCGGCCAGTGAGGCCGCTTCCTGCAGGATGCTGGTGCCGCCGGTGTCATTGACCACGTAATTGCGTTTGTCGTTGCACGGCTGGAACAGCAGTTTGCCGCCGACTGCGGTGAGTTCACCTTGCATGCGCGTCAGCCCGGCGAGCGACGGCTTGGCAGGATCACTCTCGAACATCTGGCAGGCAGCGAACAAGGGAAGCAGGGCAAACAGGAACAGGGTAGGGGCGGCACGCATTATCGGGTCTCCAGGCAAGTGCCGCCACGTTACTCAGGCCGGCGCCGCATCACAAGCCCGTGACAGGGTTTGAACCATCGGCCCGGAACGGATGGGAAAAATAGCACTGTCGATTGGACGTTTCCTACACTTGGATTTGGAGAGGTGTGAGAGCGTCGAGCTCTTTTGATTGGGAGCCGCAATGAATATCAAATGGTGTATCTGCGTGCTCATGCTCTGGGCAAATGCAGCTTTTTCAGACGAGCCCGCCCAGCTTTCCTACTCGTCAGCCACTGATTTCACGCATATTTCGGTGATACTCAAGGGCGCCGGGAACCCTGCGCCGGGTTATGTTGAAGTGAATGTTTCACTGAGCCCAGAGGCGACAGCAAGGACAAAATCCATCACGTTGCTGGCCTACCTAAAGTACGTAACATTTTATGTAGACGGGTATCAGTTAAGTACCGTCAGGGTTCACAGCCAATTGGGCGGGGCGTTCAGGTTTATAGCCCCGCGTGCGCTGGTGGTTGAGTGGATGTCTCAGTTATCACCTGAGACAGTTGCCGCTCAACCGACGATGTAAGTCTGCCCGGTCTGCAAACCCTCGACACTCTTCGCGTAGGCCAACGCCACGTCAGCACCTGCCGCGGGTTTGAAACCACGAAAATACGGTGCATAGCTGCCCATGGCTTCCACCAGCACTGTCGGGCTGACAGCATTTACGCGCAGGCCTCGTGGCAGCTCGATGGCGGCCGCTCTGACGAAGGCATCGATGGCGCCATTGACCAACGCAGCCGAGGCGCCGGTGCGGATCGGGTCGCGGTTGAGGATGCCGCTGGTGAAGGTGAACGAGGCACCATCGTTGGCGAACTCACGGCCGATCAGCAGCAGATTGACCTGGCCCATCAGCTTGTCACGCAAGCCCAGCTCGAAATCGCTCTCGCTCATTTCGCCCAATGCCACGAAGTTCACGCTGCCTGCTGCGCAGACCAGGGCGTCGAATTTGCCGGTCTGTTCGAACAGCTTGCGGATCGACGCGCTGTCGCTGATATCCACCTGGAAGTCACCGCTGCTGCGGCCGATGCTGATCACTTCGTGACGCTGAGCCAGTTCCGCCTTGACCGCCGAGCCGACGGTGCCGCTGGCGCCAATCAATAGGATTTTCATGGTGCTGTTCCTCCGGGAGTAAGTGAAGGTTCAGTCTAGAGTGGCTTTTTTGCTGGATAAACGCGCTAATAGGCAACCTTTGGTTTTCTTTTGGAAACAATCCATGAGCGAGATGGATGACTTGGCAGCCTTTGCCGTGCTGATCGAAGCCGGCAGTTTTACCGTCGCCGCCGAGCAACTGGGCTGTAGCAAAGGGCAATTGTCCAAGCGTATCAGCCAGCTGGAAGCGCGGTTCTCTGTGGTGTTGCTGCACCGCACCACGCGCAAGCTCAGCCTGACCGCAGCCGGTGCGGCCTTGTTGCCCCAGGCCCAGGCCCTGGTGGTGCAGGTGGATCGTGCCCGTCAGGCATTGGCCCGGCTCAAGGACGATCTTGCCGGACCAGTGCGCATGACGGTGCCAGTGTCCTTGGGGGAAACCTTTTTTGATGGGCTGCTGCTGGAGTTTTCCAAGCAATACCCGCAGGTGCAAATTGAGCTGGAGCTCAATAACAACTATCGAGACCTGGCTCGAGATGGGTTCGACCTGGGGGTACGCTCAGGTTCCATTGAGAGCGAGCGCCTGGTGGTCAAGCCGTTGCTGGCCTGGCGTGAGATGACCTGTGCCAGCCCGGCCTATCTTGAGCAACACGGCGAACCTGAGACGCCGGCCGACCTGGGCAACCATGCTTGCCTGCTCAACAGCCACTACAGCGGCCGTGAAGAGTGGTTGTACCACCAGCAGCATGAATTACTGCGGGTACGCGTCAGCGGCACCTTTGCCTCCAACCACTACAACCTGCTGAAAAAGGCTGCGCTGGTGGGAGCGGGCATTGCACGGCTGCCGTCCTACGTGTTGCCGACGGAATTGGCGGATGGCCGATTGCGTTGGCTCCTGCGCGATTATCAGACGCGCAGCATGCCGATGTACCTGGCGCATCCCTATCAGGGTGGCTTGCCGCGTCGTACCCAGGTATTGGCCGACTACCTGGTGGATTGGTTCAAGCGCAGCGGCGAGGCGCTGGACCGGCTTTAGGCGTAGCGTCGGGCGATCAGGTGATCGATGGACAGGCGTCCTGGCCCTTTGGCCACCAGCAGCAACAGCAGCGCGATCCAGGTGCCATGGGTTGGGTAGGCGTCCGGGTAGACGAACAGCTGAATCACCAGGGTCATGCCGATCAGGGCCAAGGCCGAAAAGCGCGTGACGAAGCCTACGAGGATCAGCAACGGGAAAAAATGCTCGGCAAATGCAGCCATATGCGCCGCCATTTCCGGCGACAACAACGGCACGTGGTACTCGCTGCGAAACAGCGGCAATGTCGAGGCTGCCAGTTTCGGTTCGCCGAATTGGAAGGTGCCGCTGATCAAATCAACGGCAAAGCCTTCAACTTTGGTTTGCCCGGATTTCCAGAACACGGCGGCAATGGAAAAGCGCGCGACAAAGGCGATCAGGCTGTAGGGGATTTGTTCGAAAAGCGCGATGAGCCTTTTGATCAGGCCTGAGGGGCGAGTGTTCATGGCGATACCTTTTGTTCCAGGTGCAAATGAGTGAGGGTGTTATGGCTGATCAGCAGCGTCAGGCATTGGTGCAGGTCGAATTCGGTGGATGCTTCAAGCGCATGCTCCACGGCTGTTCCCAATGCGTTGCCATGCGCCAGGCTGTTGATGAACGCCACTGAGCCAGGGTCTATGGCAAATACCTTGACCTCCAGCCCCTGGCGCAGCACCAGCGCCCCCTGGGGATGCCAGGGGTTCAGGGTGGCCAGGCCGCCCTCGGTCTGGTGTACGGCCCACACTGCCACCACCGCGTAGGGCGAATTGAGCGTGGCCAGCGACGGCTGCAGTTGCAGGCGCAGGGTGCCCAGGTCTGCTTGACCCTGCAGCGCCAGGAGCACGGCCTGCTGATCCAGCGCCTGGCAATCGGCGGCGTGATAGGCACGGACGCGCAAGCGCTCCAGCCGGGCGATGTCCGCCAGGTAGGGCACGCTTTGCGCGGGTTCAAAGCCTTGGATGAACTCGGCGAGCGCGCCACCGTACTCGCTCATCACCGGGCTGGTAGGCGGGTGCGCCTGCACATACAGGCTGGCCATGGCGCGGAAAAACGCCTCGCCCACCAATTGCAGTGTGACCGGGTAAGCTGCCGCCAATGCGTTGATCAACGAGCTGTGCACATTGTTGCGATACACCGCGAAACGGCTGGCCGGGTCGGCACCATTGCTGCTGAACAGGCCATCGGGGCAGGCTTGTTCCGGTGCCAGCAAGGCTGCAGCGAAGTCGTCCTGAAGGCTCATGGGCTCACCTGCGCCAGATACCTTTCGGCCTGTTGAGCCTCGGCCAGCAGTACGCTGAATGCCGGCAGTTGGTTGTCACGTTCGATCAGGGTTGGCACCGGGCCGACTTGAGCCAGTACTTTTTCGTACAGCTGCCACACGGCGTTATCGATCGGCGCCCCGTGGTCGTCGATCAGCAAGCGATCACCGAGGCTGTCAGTGTCTTCAGCAAATCCAGCCAGGTGAATCTCACTGACAGCGTGCAACGGCAGGGCGTCGAGGTAGGACTGGGGGTCGCGTTGATGGTTGATGCAGGATACGTAGACGTTGTTCACGTCCAATAACAAGCCACAGCCGGTACGACGGATGATTTCGCTGATGAAGTCCGTCTCGTCGAGGGTGGAGCGTTGGAATTGCAGGTAGGTCGATGGGTTCTCCAGCAGCATCGGCCGCTTGAGGGTGCTCTGTACCTGGTCGATGTGTTCGCACACCCGTTGCAGGGTGGCGCTGTCGTAGGCCAGGGGCAGCAGGTCATTGAGGAACACCGGGCCGTGGCTCGACCAGGCCAGGTGTTCGGAAAAAGAGTGGGGTTGATAGCGTTCGATCAACGTGCTCAATCGCGCCAGGTGCGCCCGATCCAGCCGGCCTTCGCCGCCGATGGACAGGCCCACGCCGTGCAATGACAGCGGGTACTGTTCGCGGATCAACCCCAGGTAATGATGAAACGGGCCGCCGGCCACCATGTAGTTTTCGGCGTGCACTTCAAAAAAACCGATATCGGGTGAGGTCTCGAGCACTTCAATGAAGTGCTCATGCTTGAGCCCCAGTCCTGCCCGGCCGGGAAGGCCGGGCGCCTGAGCCTGGGAGACGGCTGGCAGGGATGAAAGAGTCATCATCAGTACTCAGGTTTTGCGAGGGATCAGGATTTAGCGGTGAAGGCAGCTTCCTGGCCGAAACCGGTCGGCGAGGTGGAGCTTGGGGTTTTGAGGCAGGTGCCGGCAGGAACCAGTTTCCAGGCGTTGGCCTGGTCTTTGACTTTCGAGGTACCGGCGCAGGAAGTGCCGGCGCCCGCGGCGCAATCGTTCTTGCCAGCTTCAGCGACGCCGTAGCATTTCTGCATGTCGTCGGCAGCGTGGGCGGTGGTGGTCAGGGCGGACAGGCTCAGGGTGGAACCGAGGGCCAGGACAAGGGTAGCGGCGGACAGTTTGGTCGTCATGATGTATCTCCAGCAGTGGGTTGAGTTGGCGGGCTAGAGTGCCTGCTTGTACCACTAGAGACGGCAGGGTGGAATCCGTTACAAGTCGACCAAAAATAATTTCAGGCGACGCAAAAAAAGTAGGAGGGAACAAGCCCCTCCCACATTTCAGCGTCGGTTCGCTTAGCCGCCGAGGTACGCCTCACGTACTTTAGGATCCGTCAGCAACTGCTCGCCCGTCCCCTGCATCACCACCCGGCCGTTTTCCAGCACATAGGCGCGGTCAGCAATCTTCAAGGCCTGGTTGGCGTTCTGCTCCACCAGGAACACCGTCACACCGTCCTTGCGCAGTTGTTCGATGATGTCGAAGATCTGCTGGATGATGATCGGCGCCAGGCCCAGGGAAGGTTCGTCCAGCAGCAACAGCTTGGGCTTGCTCATCAGCGCCCGGCCGATGGCGAGCATTTGCTGCTCGCCGCCGGACATGGTGCCGCCGCGCTGGCTGAAGCGTTCCTTGAGCCGAGGGAACAGGTGCAGCACCTTGTCCATCTGCTCCTGGTAGTCGCCCTTGTCGGTGAAGAAGCCGCCCATGGCGAGGTTTTCTTCGACCGTCAGGCGCGAGAACACGCGGCGGCCTTCCGGCACTACCGCAATGCTTTTGCGCATGATGTGGGACGACTGCTGCCCCACCAGCTCTTCACCCATGTAGCGGATGCTGCCGCTATGGGCCTGGGGCGATCCGCACAAGGTCATCAGCAAGGTCGACTTGCCGGCGCCGTTGGCACCGATCAGCGTGACGATCTCACCTTGGCGTACTTCCACGTTGACGCTGTGCAGGGCCTGGATCTTGCCGTAGAAAGTGGAAACGTTTTCGAATTGCAGCATTTTACGCTTCCCCCAAATAGGCTTTGATCACTTCAGGATTGTCGCGGATCTGCTCCGGTGTCCCGTCGGCCAAAGGCGTGCCCTGGTTGATCACCACGATGTGGTCGGAAATGCTCATGACTAGCTTCATGTCGTGTTCGATCAACAACACCGTGGCGTTGTTCTCTTCACGCAACACGCTGATCAGCGCCTTGAGGTCTTCGGTTTCCTTGGGGTTCAGGCCGGCGGCCGGTTCGTCGAGCATCAGGATCCGCGGACGGGTCATCATGCAGCGGGCGATTTCCAGGCGACGTTGCTGACCGTAGGCCAGGGTGCCAGCAGGGCGGTTGGCAAACTCGGTGAGGTTGACCTTGTCCAGCCAGTACTCGGCGTATTCCATGGCCTCGCGCTCGCTCTTGCGGAACGCCGGGGTCTTGAACAGTCCCGCAAAGAAGTTGGTGTTCAGGTGACGGTGCTGGGCGATCAACAGGTTCTCGACCGCCGTCATGTCCTTGAACAAGCGCACGTTCTGGAAGGTCCGCACCACGCCCTTGCGGGCGATCTCGTGACCGGCCAGGCCCTGGATCGGCTGACCGTCCAGCAGGATGCTGCCACCGCTCGGCTTGTAGAAGCCGGTGAGGCAGTTGAACACCGTGGTCTTGCCGGCCCCGTTGGGGCCAATGAGCGCGACTACTTGTTTCTCTTTCACGGTCAGGGCCACGCCGTTGACCGCCAGCAAGCCGCCGAAGCGCATGCTCAAGTTTTCAACTTTCAGGATCTCGCGACTCATTTGCGCAGCTCCATGTGTGGGCGTTGCATCGGGAGCAAACCTTGAGGACGCCAGATCATCATCAGCACCATCATGGCACCGAACATCAACATGCGGTATTCGCTGAACTCACGCATCATTTCCGGTAGCAGGATCATCACGATCGCCGCGAGGATCACGCCCAGTTGCGAGCCCATGCCCCCCAGTACCACGATGGCGAGGATGATCGCCGACTCGATAAAGGTGAACGACTCCGGGGTCACCAGGCCTTGGCGCGCGGCGAAGAAGCTGCCAGCGAAACCGGCGAACGCAGCGCCCAGGGTAAAGGCGGAGAGCTTGATGATGGTCGGGTTCAGGCCCAAGGCGCGGCAGGCGATCTCATCTTCGCGCAGCGCTTCCCATGCACGGCCGATGGGCATGCGTAGCAGGCGGTTGATCACGAACAGGGCGGCCAGTGCCAGCAGCAGCGCCACCAGGTACAGGAACACCACTTTGCTCACCGGGTTGTAGTCGATCCCGAAGTACTCGTGGAACGTCTGCATGCCTTCAGCGGCGGAACGGTCGAACGACAGCCCGAAGAACGTTGGCTTGGGGATGCTGCTGATGCCGTTGGGGCCACCGGTGATATCGGTGAGGTTACGCAGGAACAGGCGGATGATTTCACCGAAGCCCAGGGTCACGATCGCCAGGTAGTCACCGCGCAGGCGCAGCACCGGAAAGCCCAGCAGGAAGCCGAACGTCGCCGCCGCCAGGCCAGCCAGTGGCAGGCAGATCCAGAAGCTCCAGCCCAGGTAATGCGAGAGCAGCGCATAGGTGTAGGCACCCACGGCATAGAAGCCCACGTAACCCAGGTCGAGCAGGCCGGCCAGGCCCACCACGATGTTCAGGCCCAGGCCCAGCAACACGTAGATAAGGATCAGGGTGGCGATATCGACCGCACCGCGCGAGCCGAAGAACGGCCAGATCAACGCGGCGATGATCAGGGCAATGATGATGTAGCGTTGGGTGCGCGGCAGGGTCAGGAATTGGCTGACCTTGGGCGATACCAACGGACCACGGTTGCTCTTGAGCAAGGCATTGAACTGATCGCTGAACAACACGCGCAGGAACATCAGCACCGAACACAGGGCGATGACGGTCAGGGTGACGGGCCCTGTGCCATGCACTTCAAGGTTGATGCCGACAATGCTCAGCTTGAGGCCGAGTACCGGGAAGGCCACGGCCCATACCAGCAAGGCGCTGAAAAACGCCGATTTAAGATATCTGCTCATACTTTCTCAACCTCCGGACGGCCCAGGATGCCGGTCGGACGGAACAACAGCACCAGAACCAACAGGCCGAACGCCACGACGTCCTTGTATTGGTCACCGAAGATATCGGCACCAAAGGCTTCAGCCACACCCAGCACCAGGCCACCGAGCATCGCGCCCGGGATACTGCCGATGCCGCCCAATACCGCCGCGGTGAAAGCCTTGAGGCCTACCAGGAAACCGGCGTTGGGGTTGATCACGCCGTACTGCATGCTCAGCAGCACCGCCGCGACGGCGGCGAGGGCAGCACCGATCACGAAGGTCAGGGCAATGATGTTGTTGGTGTTGATGCCCAACAGGTTGGCCATCTTGATGTCTTCGGCGCAGGCCCGGCAGGCACGCCCCAGACGGGAGCGGGAGATGAACAGGGTCAGGCCCAGCATCGCCACCAGGGTGACGACGAAGACCAGGACCTGCATGTACGAAACCAGCACTTCTTGTGCGCCACCCGGGCCGAAGGAGAAGCTCCCCGGAATCAGGTTGGGAATGGACTTGTCCTTGGAGTCCTGGGACAGCAGTACAGTGTTCTGCAGGAAAATCGACATGCCGATGGCGGAAATCAGCGGGATCAAACGGTTGCTGCCACGCAAGGGACGGTAGGCAACGCGCTCGATACTGTAGCCATAGGCACTGGTCACGACGATCGATGCAAGGAACGCAGCGGTCATCAACAGCGGCAGGGAGTGGATACCCAGCATGGCCAGCCCGGCAAGGGCGATGAAGGCCACGTAGGAGCCAATCATGTACACCTCGCCATGGGCGAAGTTAATCATTCCAATGATGCCGTAAACCATTGTGTAGCCAATGGCTATCAAGGCATAGGTGCTGCCAACGGTCATGCCGTTAACCAGCGTTTGGAAAAAATGATAGATCTCAGGCATTACAGCGCTCCTAAAAACCCGATACGCATTTCACTGGTGGAGTCATGTTCCGGCCCCGTGCTGTGTTCTGTGAGCACATTTGCACAAAGCGTTTGCCAGCGAACCGCTGGTGACGGTTTTAAGATTTTCAGGTGAGCCAGCGCCCGGATCGCGGGTGTCAGGCCCATAAACCTCGTAAAACAAAGCCCACTGCTCTCACAGTGGGCTTGTTGGACCAGTAACGCCTGGCTTACTGAGGGGAAACTTCGGTTTTTGGTTTACCGAAGTGCCATTCGTAGACCACGAACTTGAAGTCCTTCAGGTCGCCCTTGGCGTCGAAGCTCAGGTCGCCGGTTGGGGTCTTGAAGGTGCCTGCGTGGATGGCCGCAGCCACTTTGGCGGTGTCTTCGGACTTCGCGGCAGCGATACCGCCGGCGATGACTTCAACAGCCGAGTAGGCCGGGAACACGAACGGACCGGTTGGGTCCTGCTTGTTCTTGGTGAACTCTTCAACGATGGCCTTGTTGGCCGGATCGGTGTCGAACGACTTTGGCAGGGTAACCAGCAGGCCTTCGGAAGCGTTCTGGGCGATTTGCGAGATGGAGTCGTTGCCGACACCTTCCGGGCCCATGAACTTGGCGTTCACGCCTTTTTCCTTGGCTTGGCGCAGGATCAGGCCCAGCTCAGGGTGGTAGCCGCCGTAGTAGACGAAGTCGACGTTGGCTTGCTTGAGCTTCTGAATGAGCGAACCGAAGTCTTTGTCGCCGGCGTTGATGCCTTCGAAGAGGGCAACTTTCACGCCTTTCTTCTCGAGGGTCTGTTTAACGGCGGTGGCGATGCCTTCACCGTACTGCTGTTTGTCGTGAATGACCGCAACGACTTTTGGCTTCACGTGGTCGGCGATGTAGTTACCGGCCGCAGGGCCTTGGGCGCTGTCCAGGCCGATGGTGCGGAAGACCAGTTTGTAACCACGGGAAGTGATTTCCGGGCTGGTGGCAGCCGGGGTGATCATGATCACGCCTTCGTCTTCATAGATGTCGGAGGCTGGCTGAGTGGAGCTGGAGCAGAGGTGGCCGACCACGAACTTGACGCCGTCGTTGACCACTTTGTTGGCCACGGCAACGGCTTGTTTAGGATCGCAAGCGTCGTCGTATTCCTTGGCTTCAAGCATTTTGCCGTCGACGCCGCCCTTGGCGTTGATGTCGGCGATGGCTTGCTTGGCACCCATGAATTGCATGTCGCCGTATTGCGTCACAGGACCGGTTTTAGGACCTGCGATACCGATCTTGATGGTGTCGGCTGCGAACGAATGGCCGGCAACCCCAGCCAGGACCATAGCGGCAAACAGTTTGGAAATCTGCTTAGTAGCCTTATTCATAGTGCTCCACTCTTACTGTTGTATTTTTTATAGTTCTAGCGGCCTTGTGAGCTGCAGAACCGGATCAGATATCTCGGATATCCCCCCGGCAGTGCCCTGGCAACTGTACCGGTACAGTGTAGAGCGCCGGTTGATCGCTTGAAAAGCTGGCTGCTGGGGGCAAAACCCGGGTATGTCGCTTAAATGAAAGAAAAAGACAGAATTGCGGCGGGGTGATGCCAGAGTTTCGGGCAATCCTTGGCTTTCCTGACCCTTTCAATCGATGACGCATTTGCAACTGGGTTTTTCTGCCTGACGCTCGACGTTATGATTGCGCCGATTTTTTATTCAGGTGAACTCCCATGACGCAAGAACCTAGCACCCTCTATGCCAAGCTGCTCGGTGAAACTGCCGAAATTTCCTGGAAGGAGCTTGAGCCGTTCTTTGCCAAGGGTGCCCTATTGTGGGTCGACGCTGGCCTGGATTTGATCGAAGCGGCCGAAGGCATGGCCGAGGATAACCGCGACAAAGTCGCCGGGTGGCTGGCTGCGGGGAGCCTTGGCGAAGTGTCTGCGACGCGGGCATTGGACCTGGTTGAGCGCGATCCGAGCCTGTGGGCGGTGGTGGTTTCGCCGTGGATTCTGATCCAGGAAAGGGCGGCGCAATAAAAGCCCGCACGAAAAAGGTGCGTCTTTTTTGCCGCGGTAAGTGTGTAGCGGAGTAACCGCTGAGGCGGTGATGGCATCTTGCCGTAGAGAAAGGTCACAGCCGAGGGTGACGTGCGCGTCACGGGAACAGTTGGGCGGGTGGCTAAAAGGCTGCAGAATTGTTTCGTGGTGTGGCAAGGCTATACATTTTTTTGCAATACAGGCTGTCATCGCAGGCAAGCCAGCTCCCACATTTGAAATGCATTCCAAGTGTGGGAGCTGGCTTGCCTGCGATGGGCGCGCCTCGGTCTAAGCCGTCTTGCCGGTATGGTTGTTCAAGGAGATAACCTTGGTCTTGCCAATCCGGTGGCGGTAGATCTCACGCAGATACTTGATCGCCTTCTTCACGCAATCCCGTGACAGGCGAATGTCATTGATCGACACGAACTTCTCTTTGTCGTTGATCAGCTCGCGGTACTTCTTCTCATACATCGGCTTGATCGCGTACCAGTTGGTATCGAGGATCTTCGCCGGGTTCTCGAACTCGTTGAGCAACTCGTCGATACGATCTTCGTCGAAGTCCTCGTGGATGATGAAGTCCAGGATCGAGTTATCCAGCGTGTCATCGAAGCGATAAGGGTTGCGCGCAAAACAGCGTTTGATGAAGGCCACGATCAACGTGAGGAAATCATCCGACAGGCACGGGCTCTTGGCGATCAGGGTGGTCAACGACAGGTTGGCCGAGGCGCCGATCACCAGGGCGTAGCGCTTGAGCGTGGTGTTGGGGAACAGGCTGTTGAGGTGGGTCTTGAGCCGATTCAGGTCCATGTAGGACAGCTTGTAGTCCTTGGGCAGCGACACAATCGAGACCACCGACGAGCAGTTCTTGAAGAAGTGCAGGTCATGCAGCGCGGCGGCGTCGTAGCCAGAGTTCTTGTACTGTTCCAGGGACGCCTTGTAGCGCTTGGATTCGATCGGCAACAGGCTGATGCCTTCGATGGCCTGGGTGACCTTGTTGAAATGCGGCAGGTCGATGGAACGGAAGAACAGATCGTCGATGTTCAGGCGCTGCGGCTCTTTCTCGAACACCTTGAACTTGTCGTTCGACGGCGCCGGGGTTTCCGGGACCACGGACTCGGCGTAGGCAATCGCCACCGGGCCGGCCAGGCTCATGAACAGGTCGTTGGCATCCAGGCGAATGGTTTCGCCGATGTCGATGCCGGCGCGCCGGAAGTAGTTCTGGTCGTAGTCGGTGGTCACGGCCTGGGCAGTGAGGATGTTGAAGATCTGCTGGGAAATATACTGGTTGGCGTGTTTTTCCATGGCATTGACGTCAATGTTCTGGATATTGCCGTCATCGCTTTCTTCGGCATAACGCATGATGTCATTGGAGATCAGCATCATCGCGTTCCACGGCCGGATCCGTCCCTTCACGCTGGCTTCGCTGCTGTCTTCATTGGCGAAGTTGTACGAGAAATCCCATTCTTCCGACAGGTATTTGCACAGCAGTCGCCCGGCGTTGATGTGCAGCGCCTCGGACATTTCGCTGCGGTGGTCGGAAATGTTCGGCAGCACGCAGATGCCGCTGGTGAAGATCGGCTCGAACACAAAGGCGTGACCGCTCTTGCTGTCGTGCTCATCGGCGGGTTTGGTGTCGAAGGTCTTGTTCATGTACGAGTGTTGCTGGGCCAGGCCGAATTCCGAGGCCATGCCTGAACCCGTGCCGCCGCCGGCGCTGAAGATCGAGAAGTACAGGCGCGACTGGTTGGCCTTGATACCGCAGGAGTCGATCAGGTACGAGTGGATCATCTTCCAGTCGGGGCTGGAAAAACGCTGGGTGTCTTTGTTCAGGATGATCTTGGCCAGGTACTGGCCGAGGATTGGCGCGTTACCGGCGCCACCAGCATGGACTTCCGACAGGTCCATGATTTTCATCTTGCTGTAGTCGCGCAGGAAACCGCTTTTCTCGCCCTTGCGCGAGAAGCGGATACGTCCGGCGATGTCCTTGTCCAGGTCGCCCAGCATCACCAGCGGCTCGACGAGGAATACCGGTTTGCTGGCCTTGCCGCTGCCCAGGCGCAGGTTGTTGCGGATCCACTGGGCCGGGCTGTAACCCTTGTCCTGTGACTTATCTTCGTTGCTGAATTCGTTCAGGTAGAACTTGCGCGCGTTGTACACCAGTTCCGCCACGTCCAGCGCGATGTTCGAACCGCAGCGGCCCAGGCCGATCAGGCACACCGAGGGGAATTCCTGTTCGTTGCGCGGGTCGCTGTCGCCTTCCAGGTGGGGCGGGCGCGGGAACACCATGTCGCGCAGGCCGTCGAGGTTGTCGAGGATGCGGTCGGTATTGGTTTCGGTGAAGTACAGGTATTGCTGGGTGGCCAGCGGGCGGGCGGTGCTCAATGACTTTGAACCTGGGGGGGTGTCCGCAGGCGCTGGGAGCAATACGTCGGATACCACGGTGGCAGAGTTATTTTTAGAAGTCATTGTGCGCCATGTGCCTGGGCGGATGGCTGAAACAGATCAAGGGGCCATCACGGAATGGGTGTTCGCGACTTTACAGTGCGTCCTTGTCCTGGACGATTGGGTTTTACCCCTGTGATTTCAGGGGGAACACGGCCGGACTCTGATGAATCGGCCGTTCGTCGGGGTTCTTTAGGCAAATGATGGCGAAATGCCAAAAATTCGGCGTCAGCGAATTGGCCTGACGATGGACGTGGACCCACCGCGACCCGGGGCAGGTTCTTTCGGTGCACTGATGTCTTTGGCGGCCAGCGTACCGGTTGTGTGTAGCGGGTTACGCATGTTGATGCCTTGCATCACACCAACGATGTCACTGGCCGGCACCGCCGGGCTCAGCAGGTAACCCTGGACGAAATCGCAGCCATGCTTGAGCAGCACCTCGAACTGGGCCTGGGTTTCCACGCCTTCGGTCACGACCTCCAGGTGCAGGGTATGGGCCATGCCGATAACCGCCTGGACAATCTCGATATCGGCGGTGGACCTGGGAATATCCTGGATAAACGAGCGGTCGATCTTCAACGTGTTGAGTGGCAGGCGCTTGAGGTAGGCAAGGGAAGAGTAGCCGGTACCAAAATCGTCGATGGCCAGCGATACGCCCAGCGCGCGGATTTGCCGCAGTAACGCCAGGGTACTGCTGATGTTGCCCATCAGTGCATTTTCGGTGACTTCCAGTTCCAGGCGGTTCGCGCCGATGCCACTGAAGCGCAAGGCGTCTTCGATTTCGTCCGCCAGCTCGTCACGGGCCAGGTTCAGGGCCGAGCAGTTCACCGCCATGGTCAGATCGGTGTAGCCCCGGTCAGACAGCAGGCTCAGGTCATGACAGGCCTGGCGCAATACCCAGTGGTCCAGTTCGGCAATCAGCCCGTTGCTTTCTGCGATACCGATAAACCGGTCCGGCGCCAGCAACCCATGCTGGGGATGCTGCCAGCGCACCAAGGCTTCCAGGCGTGTGACCTTGCCGAGTTTCATGTCAAAGATCGGTTGATAGAACAACACCAGTTGGTTGCGGGTGCGCAGGGCGCTGCGCAGTTCTTCCTCCAGTTGCAGTTCGAGGAACGCGCGGGTCTTCAGGTTGGAACTGAAGAAATTCAGGTTGTTACGCCCGGCGTCCTTGGACTGGTACAGCGCCAGGTCGGCGGTTTTCAGCAGCTCTTCGCAGGTCAGGCCATCGTCGGGGAACAGGCTGATGCCAATACTGGTGGTCATCACCATGCGCCGGCCGGCCAGTTCGATGGGTTCTTTCATCTGCTGCATGATGCGTTGGGCCAGGTGCCGCGCTTCGTCGCGGTGGTGGATGCTGATCAGGATGCAGAATTCATCGCCGCCAAAGCGCGCCACCACATCCGCGTGGCTGCGTACCGAACCCTTGATATGCCCGGCCAGCACGGTGAGCAACTGGTCGCCGGCGTCATGCCCGAGGCTGTCATTGATGCGCTTGAAGTGGTCGATATCGAGGAAGATCACCGCCATCATGCCGTTGGACGCGGTTTTTTCGGCGAGCTTCTCCGCAAAGATCTGGTTGAAGCCGCGGCGATTGAGCAGGCTGGTGAGGGCGTCGTAATGCGCCACCTGTTGCAGCGATGCTCGGGCCTGGTCCAGTTCGCTGAGCAGGGCGTTGACCCGCCGCAGGTCGCGTTCCTTGTGCTGCAGTTTCTTGTCCGCCAGGGCGGCGCTGATGCTGCTGCCGATCACCAGCAGGGTGATGACGGCCACCGACAGGCCCAGTTGAATGGGGTTGTTATCCAGGGGTAACGAAAGGTCGGCCCCGGTGGGAACGATGAGTTGCATGGCCGCCATGCCGGTAAAGTGCATGCTCAGGATCCCGGCGCCGAGTACCAGGCTGGCAGCGTACTTGAGCAGTTGATGGAACACGCCGGCGCCGGTACGCAGGTAGCTCGACAGCAGCAGCGCAGCCAGGCTGGCACCGATGGCGATGCCCACCGAGGCCATGAACAGTCCGGACTCGAAATAGACCTGGGCCTGTGAGCGCATGGCAGACATGCCGACGTAGTGCATCAATGCGATGCCGATGCCCATCCACACCGACGCCAGCAGGTACTGGTGGAAACGCAGGTTGGAATGACTGAGGGTTTGCATGGCGAACAACGAGGCGACCAACGCAATCAACAGCGAAGCAAACGTTATCAATAATTCGTAGTGGATTGCGATGGGGGCCTGGAAGGCCAGCATGCTGATGAAATGGGTGGACCAGATCCCGCCTGCCAGGCAACCGGCGCCGAGCCAGCGCCAATGACGTCTGGCGGTAGCGTCCTCGACATGGCCGACACGTTCGGCCATGTCCAGCGTACCGAAGCCGGCCGCGCAAGCGACCAGATAGGCGAGCAGCACCAGAAAGGGGTTATGACTGCAATTGAGTAATAAGTGCCCGCTCTTTGGAAGCTCGGTAAAAAAATGCAGACCTAGCCATTCCATAGCATGTCCCGTCATAGAGTCACGTCACTGCCTGAGGCGATGACCTATGAGGTCGAGTATAGAAGCATAGGAGAATTCGCAAGGAGTAATGGCATTTTGCTTTTCTACGATTTTGGCATGCCGTCCATAGCGTTTGATGCTAAGCGCTGATCGGCAACGCCAGTTCCAAAGGCTGTTCCAGCGGTGCCAGGCCAAAGGCGGCACGGGCTGCATCACAATCGGCGTTGTGCACGCCCTCGTACCACGAGGACTCGAACTCACGGCACACGCTTGAGCGTTGTTCGTAGATCGTGCAACGGGTGCCCTGGCCCACTTCGCCCTCAAGGCTGCAGCAGCGCGCGGGTTTCTGGTCGGTGCCGATCATTGCAACGCGGGTCGGGTTGATCTGCACCACCAGGTCATCGGGCACCGTGCCCCCCGACGAGGCGCACTCACCCCAGAAGAAAGACACACGAAAGTGTGAACAGCAGGCACCGCAATTCAGACACGGACTGGCTTCGGACATGGGCGTCATCAATAAGAAAAGTAGGTTGGGGGATGCTACGGAAGGCTCGCCATTCTATCCGTGCCATGGCCGTTGGGAAGGGGGGCGCGCACTTATATTTTTGTGGGGAAAGTCCCGTGTTGCCGGGCGAAATCATGCCCTATCAGCTTTACGAATCATTACAGACAACCGGGCCCTGCCTGACTATGTTGCAGGTACCGGGCAGGATGCATCGGGCATCGCAGCTCTCATAACAATAAAAGAGACGGACCCATGCAGAACTCGACCCAAGCGGCGAATGCCTGGCGCATTCTGTTCCTGCTGTTCCTCGCCAACCTGTTCAACTTCTTCGACCGCACCATCCCGGCGATCATCATCGAGCCAATCCGCATGGAATGGCACCTGAGCGACTTTCAGCTCGGCATTATCGGCACCGCCTTCACCATCGTCTACGCGATTGCCGGGTTACCGCTCGGGCGGCTGGCCGACACCGGCTCACGCAGCAAACTGATGGGCTGGGGCCTGTTCGCCTGGAGCGGGCTGACGGCGGTCAATGGCCTGGTCGGCAGTTTCTGGACGTTTCTGCTGGTGCGCATGGGCATCGGTATTGGTGAAGCCAGCTATGCGCCGGCCGCCAACTCGCTGATTGGCGATCTGTTCCCGGCACACCGCCGTGCGCGGGCCATGGGGATCTTCATGCTGGGCCTGCCGTTGGGGTTGCTGCTGGCATTCTTCACCATCGGCTGGATGGTCAAGGCGTTCGACAGCTGGCGCGCTCCGTTCTTTATCGCCGCTGTGCCGGGGCTGATCCTGGCGGTGTTCATGTTCTATATCAAGGAGCCCAAGCGCGGCGCGGCAGAAACCGTGCAGGTTTCCCAGGAGCGTGTCGACCGCCCGATCCGTCGCGTGCTGGCGGTGCCGACCTTCCTGTGGCTGGTGTTGGCGGGGTTGTGCTTCAACTTCGCCACATACGCCTGCAATTCGTTCCTGGTGCCGATGTTGCAGCGTTACTTCCTGATGCCCTTGCAGGACGCCGCGGTCGCCACCGGCGTGATCGTCGGCCTGACCGGCCTGGTGGGCCTGACCCTGGGCGGCTGGGTTGCCGACAAGATCCATCAGCGGGTCGCCAATGGCCGTCTCTTGTTTGCGGCGTTCAGTCTGATCATCTCTACCGTGACCACCGCGTGGGCTTTGCACGCCGGGCGCATCGAGATTGGTGTGTTCGTGGCGCTGTTCAGCGTGGGCTGGTTGTTTGCCTACAACTTCTACACCTGCGTGTACACAGCGATCCAGGACGTGGTCGAGCCGCGCCTGCGGGCCACGGCGATGGCGCTGTTCTTCGCAGGCTTGTATTTGCTGGGCGGCGGGATGGGGCCGATCGTGGTGGGTGGCTTATCTGACTACTTTGCCCATTCGGCGATGTATGCAGCGGGGGCGCAGCAGATGACCGAGGCTTACAAGGCGGTGGGATTGCACGATGCCATGTACCTGATTCCGGTGGCGTTGTTCCTGACCATGCTGTTCCTGTTCCAGGCGTCGCGCAGTTTTGTGCGCGATTCCAAGCGGATGAAGGATGGGTTGGGGACGGTTGAGGTGCCGGCTGCTGCTGCACCGGCCTGATAGTGAGGTGACGCCATCGGGGGCAAGCCCCCTCCCACATTTGACGGTGCTGTCATGTCGATCACCGATCAGTTGTGGGAGGGGGCTTGCCCCCGATGGGGCCTCCAAGGCCAATGAAAAAGACCCGCATTGCGCGGGTCTTTTTCATTTAACAGGGCAGGGCGGTGATCAACCCGCCACCAACACCCGAATCGCTTCCAACCGCAGCGCCGCCTTGTCCAGCATGGCCAAACCTTGCTCGCGCTGATTGCGCAGGGCCACCAGCTCACTGTCACGCACGGTCGGGTTGACCGCCTGCAACGCCGTCAGGCGCGCCAGTTCTTCGTCGGTGTCCGCCGCCAGGCGACGCTTGGCCTCGGCCACACGCTCGGCGTGGCGCGGGGTGATCTTCTCTTCACCGGCGTTGATCCGTGGCGTGAGTTGATCGCGCTGGGCCTGCACGAACTTGTTGGCGCTGGCGCGTGGCACGCTTTCCAACTGGTCGTTGAGGGTTTCGAACGACACGCGGCTGGACAGGTCGTTGCCGTTCGCATCCAACAGGCAGCGCAGGGCGGCCGGCGGCAGGTAACGGCCCAGTTGCAGGGAGCGCGGGGCAACCACTTCGCTGACGTAGAGCAGTTCCAGCAACACGGTGCCCGGCTTGAGCGCCTTGTTCTTGATCAGTGCCACGGCGGTGTTGCCCATGGAGCCGGACAGCACCAGGTCCATGCCGCCCTGCACCATCGGGTGTTCCCAGGTGATGAACTGCATATCTTCACGGGACAGCGCCTGGTTACGGTCGTAGGTGATGGTCACCCCTTCGTCGTCGCCCAGGGGGAAGCTGGCGTCGAGCATTTTTTCGCTGGGCTTGAGGATCAGTGCGTTTTCCGAATGGTCTTCGCTGTCGATACCGAACGCGTCGAACAGGGTTTCCATGTAGATCGGCAGGGCGAACTGGTCGTCTTGCTCGAGGATGTCTTCGACCAGGGCATCACCTTCACCTGCGCCGCCGGAATTGAGTTCCAGCAGGCGGTCGCGACCGGTGTGCAGCTCTTCTTCCAGGCGCTCGCGCTCGGCACGGGCCTCGTCGATCAGGGCTTGCCACTCGCCGTCGTCGGCGTTTTCCAGCAGCGGCAGCAGGCGCGGGCCGAACTGATGCTGCAAGGCGTTGCCGGTCGGGCAGGTGTTGAGGAACGCGTTCAGCGCTTCGTGGTACCACTGGAACAGGCGCTCTTGCGGGCTGGTTTCCAGGTACGGCACGTGCAGTTCGATCACGTGCTTCTGGCCGATCCGGTCCAGACGGCCGATGCGCTGTTCCAGCAGGTCGGGGTGGGACGGCAGGTCGAACAGCACCAGGTGGTGGGAGAACTGGAAGTTGCGGCCTTCACTGCCGATTTCCGAGCAGATCAACACCTGGGCGCCAAACTCTTCATCGGCGAAGTAGGCGGCGGCGCGGTCACGCTCGAGGATGTTCATGCCCTCGTGGAACACCGTGGCCGGAATGCCGGAGCGCACGCGCAGGGCGTCTTCCAGGTCCATGGCAGTTTCGGCGTGGGCGCAGATCACCAGGACCTTGGTGCGCTTGAGCATTTTCAACTGGTCGATCAGCCATTCGACCCGAGGGTCGAAGCGCCACCAGCGGTTTTCTTCTTCGACGTCCGGCTGCGCCTGGAAGCTGACTTCGGGGTACAGCTCGGCGTGTTCACCCAGCGGCAGCTCCAGGTATTCGTCCGGGTTCGGCAGCGGGTAGGCGTGCAGCTTGCGCTCCGGGAAACCCTGCACGGCGGCGCGGGTGTTGCGGAACAGCACACGGCCGGTGCCGTGGCGGTCGAGCAGCTCACGCACCAGGCGGGCGCTGGCTTGGGTGTCGCCATCGTTGACGGCGGTGAGCAGGGCTTCACCTTCGTCGCCGAGGAAACCCTGGATGGTCTTGTGTGCGGCAGGGGACAGGCGACCCTTGTCCAGCAGCTCCTGCACGGCTTCGGCTACCGGGCGATAGTTCTCGCTCTCGGCGCGGAAGGCGGCGAGGTCATGGAAGCGGTTCGGGTCGAGCAGGCGCAGGCGCGCGAAGTGGCTGTCCTGGCCCAATTGCTCCGGGGTGGCGGTGAGCAGCAGCACGCCGGGAATCACTTCGGCCAGTTGCTCGACCAGCGCGTACTCGGGGCTGGCCTTGTCTTCATGCCACACCAGGTGGTGGGCTTCGTCGACCACCAGCAGGTCCCAACCGGCGGCAAATAGCGCGTCCTGGGCCTTCTCGTCGTCGACCAGCCACTCCAGGGCGACCAACGCAAGCTGGGTGTCTTCGAACGGGTTGGTGGCATCGCTTTCGATAAAACGTTCTTCGTCGAACAGCGCCACCTGCAGGTTGAAACGGCGGCGCATTTCCACCAGCCATTGGTGCTGCAGGTTTTCCGGAACCAGGATCAACACGCGGTTGGCGCGGCCCGACAACAGTTGGCGATGGATCACCAGGCCGGCTTCGATGGTCTTGCCCAGACCCACTTCGTCCGCCAGCAAGACCCGTGGCGCGATACGGTCGGCGACTTCACGGGCGATGTGCAGTTGGTGCGCGATAGGCTGCGCACGCACGCCACCCAGGCCCCACAACGAGGACTGCAACTGGCGGCTGGTATGTTCCAGGGTGTGGTAGCGCAGCGAGAACCAGGCCAGCGGGTCGATCTGCCCGGCGAACAGACGGTCGCTGGCCAGGCGGAACTGGATGAAGTTGGAGAGTTGGGTTTCCGGCAGGGTGACCTGCTCGTTCTGCCCATTGAGGCCGTGGTACACCAGCAGGCCGTCGACGTCGTCGACTTCCTGCACGGTCATTTTCCAGCCTTCGAAATGGGTGATGCTGTCGCCCGGCGAGAACCTCACGCGGGTGAGGGGCGCATTCCGTAGCGCATACTGACGAGTGTCGCCAGTGGCCGGATAGAGCACGGTCAACAAGCGCCCGTCCTGTGCCAGAACGGTGCCTAACCCCAGCTCTGCTTCGCTGTCACTAATCCAGCGTTGCCCCGGTTGATACTGCTGCGCCATGCTGCCTGACTCCCGCCGTGAAAAAGCCGACTATCTTAACGGAACAAGCCCCCACGCCCAAGGACTCTGACAAAAACTACTCCGTTTGCGTGGGGGGCCGGAAACCGAATCGACGGGTGGCGGGCACTTGGGAATGTCGACTGGGTCACAGGTTGGCGAGCCTGTGCTCAAGTCACCCTGCAACCCGCCGACAGCCTGTTGATCAGGAGAATAATCACTATGCTTCCACCCATGCTGCCCGTCAGCGTTGTGCCGGTCACGTCACAACTCGATCCGGTGCGCCAGAAGCCGGACATCCCGCCCGTGGTGCCCGTCCAGCCGGGCTCCAACGAGAGCACCATCGACCTGAAAAAAGGCGATGCCGAGACGTCGACCTTTTTGCTGCGTGAAGAACAGCGCCGCCAGCAGGAACAGCAGAGACGCCGGCGTCAAGCCGATGAAGACCCGGAGCAGCACCTGGCCATTCCGGGCGATTTGTTGAATGCCGACAACACCGTGCCAGTGGCGCCGCTGATCGAAGATGCACCGCGCCAGGGCCTTTGGGTGGACGTCGAGGTTTAGTCGCACAACTCGCGCAGAGCCGCTATCAGCAGCTCGATATCATGCTCGTTGTTGAGCGGGCTCACCGAGATCCGCGCCACGCTCTCCAGGCCACGCGCCTGCATATCCAGCGGGGTGTAGGCCACGCCGTTGGCGCCGATATTGATGCGTTTCAAGCCCAGGCGCCGCTTGAGTTCAAAGGCATCCCAGCCGGCGAGGTTGAAGGCGATCAAGCCGGATTGGCAAGTGCCCAGGTCATGCAGGGTAACGCCCGCAATCCCACGCAACGCTTCACGGATTTGCGCGCTGGTCTGCGAAACCCTCTCCCAGGCGCGCTCGATGCCCAGCCGATTCATCTCCTGCAGCGCATTGCCCAGCCCGGCCAGCAAGGCGAAGGATGCCTCGCTGGTTTCAAAGCGCCGTGCGTCATTGCGCAGGTCGAAACCCTGGGCGGTCCAGGGCGCCGAAAACACATCGCGTTGGGCCGGGTTCAGGCGCCCGAGGAAATCCGGCCGCACATACAACAGCGCCGTCCCGCGTGGACCGCGCAGATGCTTTCTTCCGGCGGACTTGAGCACATCGCACTGCAATGCTTGTACGTCCACCGGCACCTGGCCGACGGCCTGGCCGGCGTCGATGAAGTAGGGGATGGCGTGACGCCTGGCCAGGTCACCGATGGCCTGGGCGGGGTTGATCAGGCCGCCGTTGGCCGGGAGCCACGTAAGGTCGATCAGCTTCACCCTGGCATCGAGCATCGACTCCAACGCCACCGGGCAGACCGCGCCGCTTGCATCGCAGGGGATGACTTCCACGCGGGCACCCGCTTGCACCGCCAGTTCCATGCTGGCCAGGTTGCCGCCCCATTCGTGACGGCCTACCAGAATGCGGTCGCCGGGTTGCCAGGGTCCCAGGGCCTGGAACGCCAGGCTCCAGGCGGTCGAACCACTGCTGGCAAACGCGATGGATGAGGCGGGAGCGTTGAGCAGTTGTGCGGCGGCGCGGCGGGCTCTTTCCACCAGCACGGCGCCATGTTCGCCGGCTTCCATCGGGCCGTCGCGAGCCTCCCGTTGCAGTTGTTCGAAGATCGCGTCGAGGGTTGCCTGGCTGGGCAGCGAGGCGCCGGCATGGTTGAAGTGCACGATGCCGGACTGGCAGCCGGGCGTGTCATCCCGCAGGTGCTGGACTTCAAGCGGGCTCATGGGTGCAGCTCGAAAATCGCATCAACCTCCACGGCCACACCGGCCGGCAGGCTGGACACGCCGACGGCGGTGCGCACATGTCGGCCTTTTTCGCCAAGCGCATTGACCAGCAGGTTGGAGGCACCGTTGGCCACCACGCTCTGTTGCGTGAAGTCGCCGCTGCTGGCGATGAATACTCCCAGGCGCACGGTGCGCACCAGGCGCGACAGGTCATCGCCAAGGGCATTGCTCAACTGCCCCAGCAGGCCCAGCGCAGCGAGTTCCGCTGCTTGTGCACCTTCTGCATCGCTGAGGGACTCGCCCAACCGGCCCACATAGGCGGGTTTACCATCCACCAGTGGGATTTGCCCGGAGACGAACAGGTGATTCTGGCTGACCACGTGGTTGATGTAGTTGGCGATCGGCTGGCTGGGGGTTGGCAGCGTGAGGCCAAGGGCTTGCACGCGTTGGCGGAGGGAGTCGCTCATGATGAATCCTCTTGGGTCGGGAGGCTTCAGCATGTTGGCTGTATCAAGGCGCGACAAACGGATAGATCTCACGCGATGTATCGAAAAAACTCACGTATCGGTGCAGGCCTCCCTCAGCCATTGGCTGAAACACGCGGCGGCTTCGTTGGTGGTGCCTTGAGGTGCGATCAACCAGTAGCCGATGTCGCTGTGATAGGGCGGCCAATCGAAGGCTTCCACCAGGCTGCCGTCCTGCAGCCTGCGCTCGATCAGGCGATGACGGCCCATGGCGATGCCCTGGCCGGCCACGGCGGCTTCGACCACGATGTTGTAGTCGTGCAGCATTACGCGGGGGTGGTGACCGAGGTCGACCTGATAGTGCTCGGACCAGTCGGTCCATTCAAAGGGGCGGTGCGAAGTGGCCATCAGCAATGGGCTGTCTTGCGTTGCCTTGAACGTCGGGCTGCACACCGGCGAGATGATTTCCGGCATCAGTCGCGTGGCCTGCACATCGGGCCAGTCGCCTTTGCCATAACGGATGGCCAGGTCGACCTCGGCACCTGCCACGTCTGCCAATTGAATGGCCGGCAACAATTCCACCTGGATATGTGGGTAGCGATTGAGGAAGCCTGCCAGGCGGGGCGCCAGCCACAGGGTCGCAAAGGAGGCCAGCAAGCCGATGCGCAGCACGGTGGCGCTGGGGGTGACCCGCTGGGCGCGTGTGGCGGCAGCGATGGCATCGAGGGCTGGGCGGATTTCGTCGTAGTACTGTTGGCCGTCGGTGGTCAGATCGATCGCACGGGTGCGTCGGATAAACAAGGGTTTGCCCAGGTGCTGCTCAAGCTTTTGCACCTGATGGCTCAGCGCGCTCTGGGTCACTGACAACTCGCTGGCGGCCTTGATAAAACTCAAGTGCCGCGCCACGGCTTCGAAGGCGCGCAGCGCCAGCAGCGGCGGAAGGTCCTTGTGCAGTGCCACCTGGGTGAATCTCCTGGTTCGGGAAAACAGCGATTTTGTGCGATGACCTGCCTTTTGTCGCCCGCTGATTTGCCGTTGAGCGGGGGAGGCCGCATTATTGGGCCATTCCCTCCACGACGTAAGCCAAGCCATGAGTGAAGACGACAAGCTGATCGACCTGAATGCCGAGCGCGCCAAGCGCGTTCACGACCTCAATGACAAACGCCTGAATGAAGTCCGCCAGGCATTTGAACAGGCAATGCCACTCGGCAAAGTTAAAAAGAAATCGAAGAACAAGCCAAAAAAGCGTTGAAAGTACCTGCATCCATTGATGCAGGTCAGTTAGTGCCCTTCTTTACGCCCCGTCGCGGGCGACATTGATCCCCGTCAATTTTCCAATCCGCCTTCTCCATTAACTTAGCCCTATCGCAACAGGGCAAGCGCAGGAGGCCGGTCATGTTTATCGATAATGTGGTGTTCGCCGGAGTGCTGACGGTAAGCCTGATGGTGATGTTTTTTGTAGGATTTGGAATTTTTATCTGGAAAGACGCGAACAAGCGGAAAAAACCATAGTTTTTCCAGGTTACATGAGCACGCAAGGCATTTTGGGCGACTTCGGTCGCCCTTTTTTTGCGCCTGAATTAACGCAATAGTGATCATAAAAAAAGGTGCGACCCTCGCGGATCGCACCTTTTTTATCGCAGGCGGCTTATCAGCTGCCCAGCGCCTTGGAAGCCAACCAGAACAACCCGGCCGACAGGGCCACGGTTGCCGGCAGGGTCAGTACCCAGGCCATCAGGATGGTCTTCACGGTGCCGCCCTGCAGGCCGCTTTTGTTGGCGACCATGGTGCCGGCCACGCCCGACGACAGCACGTGGGTAGTCGACACCGGCAACGCGAAGATGTTGGCAAAGCCAATCATGGTCGCGGTGGTGATCTGTGCCGACATGCCCTGGGCATAGGTCATGCCTTGCTTGCCGATCTTCTCGCCGATGGTCAGTACCACACGCTTCCAGCCCACCATGGTGCCCAGGCCCAAGGCCAGTGCGACGGCAAGGATCACCCAGAACGGGGCGTATTCGGTAGTGGCGGTCAGGTCTTTGCGCAGTTTGTCGAGGTCGGATTTCTCACGGGCATCCAGGCCTGGCAGCTTGCCGACTTTCTTCGCGGTGTCGTCCAGGCAGAGCAGGTAGCGGCGCACTTCAATACGCTGGTCCGCCGTCAGCGCGTGATAGTCGGACACGCCTTTGAGTGTGTCGACCAGCGCGTTGATGGTCGGCTCGGTCTGCTGTGGATTGCACTGGAACTTGCCTGGCAGGTCGTTCTGCACGCTTTTGCCCAGGGCCAGGAACTCGCCGAGCGTGGCGTTGTTACGCTGGTAGAACTGGCTCAAATGCACGGTGGCGTCGCGGGTCCGTTCGATCTGGTAGGTGGTGCTGCCCAGGTCGAGCACGAACTGCGCCGGCACGATACCGATCAGCACCAGCATGATCAGGCCGATACCCTTCTGGCCGTCGTTGGAGCCGTGCACGAAACTCACGGCCATGGCGGAAATCACCAGCACCAGGCGGTTCCAGAACGGCGGGTGTTTCTTGTCATCGAGCTTGCGGCGCTGGTCCGGGGTCTTGTGCATCTTGGACAGCGGACGCCACCACTTCAGGCCGATCAGCACCAGGGCTGCAACCAGGAAGCCGGCCATCGGCGAGAACACCAGCGAAGCGCCGATATCCACGGCTTTCTGCCAGTTCACACCGTCAGCCAGGGGAATGTCGTTGATCAGGGCATTGGCCAGGCCGACCCCGAGGATCGAGCCGATCAGGGTGTGGGAGCTGGAGGCCGGGATACCGAAGTACCAGGTGCCCAGGTTCCAGGTGATCGCTGCCGCCAATAAAGAGAAGACCATCGCCAGGCCATGGCCGGTGTTCACATTGATCAGCAACTCCACCGGCAGCAAGTGCACGATGGCGTAGGCGACACCGACACCACCGAGCAATACGCCGAGGAAGTTGAACACCCCGGAGAAGAACACGGCGAGGTGCGGCGGCATGGCTTTGGTATAGATGACTGTGGCCACCGCGTTAGCGGTGTCATGAAAGCCATTGATGAACTCGAAGGCGAGGACAAAGGCCAGGGCGAGCAATAGGCTCACGAGAACCCAAGCATCCAGTCCGCTGAATAAATCGATCATGAAGGTTTTCTGACCCGGTCGTAAGGGGGCGCGATTATGCCAGAAAACCTCAGTAATCGATGCACCAGCTGCTCATCGGTATCAATCTTCCCTGAAAAAAATCCCGAAAAAGGCGCGCATCCCAGGGTTTTCGGGGCTTGGGCAAGTCTTTGATTTATATGGCAGAGGGCGCCAGAAGCGGGGGATTGTCACAAAAACGTCACGACTGAAACATTTGTATGAAATTTTACCGTTCTTGTTAGGGTGCAAGATTTCTGGGCGATGGCTAAGCGCCATCAACCTGGGCCAAAACCTTGAGGCTCGAACCGAATCGCCTAGGGCTCTTCGGTTTTGAGTTCCTGTTCAATCTTTTGGATTTCCTGTGCAAATGCCTGGTCAAGCAGGCTGGCGCGCTTGCGCCATGGTTTGCGTTCAGGTTCAGGCTGGGCGGCGTAGGTGGTGACTTCCCCGCCGTAAACGTCCTTGTAACGTTGCTCCTGGCGCTCAAGTTCCGCGCGCAGTTCATCTTTCGTCACATCGTTACCTAATTAAGTTGAGTGTCAATACGTTGCAGCGTTATGCCGGAATGCGCCCTCAGGGTGTTTCAAGTCGAACCGCCATAGCGTTCAAGTTTGAAACAGACATGGGTGAACACTGCTAGTGCCGTCATTCAAGGCAGATAGTTGCTATCGACGATGCACGGCCTGTGCATCATGTACCCAGCTCCTATGCCGATAATGAAACCGGGTGGACCAGTACACAGGGTGCATTATAGCGGCGCATTTGAATAACACTATCGGTATAAAGTTAAAAACCGTCAACTTTGTATGAGTGTTTTGTTACACGCGCCTATTGGTTATTGCACACATTCGGGTGTCATGAATCCATCCAAACTTCAAACCTTAATAAGAGGCCTCTGGTTTTTTTTCAATCCGCCGTGGGTGAAGGGGGAGGTTGCGAGCAAATTGCGATAATCGAATGGTCGTCCGATAATCGCACAATGTTGTCGGCCCTGCCTTGTACATCTCGGCTGACGCAGCTTGTAATAGTGGCCAATCCTCCCCTGCGGTTGACAATAAGACAAAGGATCCCGACATGAACGATCAATTGCGCAACTCTTTCGCGTCAGTGGCGCCGCCGATCGTTGCGTCCCCGGCCAAGCGTATCCAGGCGTTTACCGGTGATCCGGACTTCATGACCTCCCTGGCCCGTGGCCTGGCCGTGGTGCAGGCGTTCCAGGAGCGCAAGCGCCACCTCACCATCGCCCAGATCAGCCACCGCACCGAAATCCCCCGCGCCGCCGTGCGCCGTTGCCTGCACACCTTGATCAAGCTCGGCTACGCCACTACCGATGGGCGTACCTATTCGCTGTTGCCCAAAGTCCTGACCCTGGGCCATGCCTACCTGTCCTCCACACCACTGGCGGTGTCGGCCCAGCCTTATCTGGACCGCATGAGCGAGCAACTCCACGAAGCCTGCAACATGGCGACCCTCGAAGGCGACGACATTCTCTACATCGCCCGTTCGGCCACCACCCAGCGCCTGATTTCGGTGGACCTGTCGGTGGGCGGACGGCTGCCGGCCTACTGCACCTCCATGGGCCGCATCTTGCTCGCGGCGCTGGATGACGCCTCGCTGCAGGATTACCTCGACCACGCCGACCTGCAGACCAAGACCAGCCGCACCCTGACCACGCCCGCCGCGCTGTTCGACTGCCTGCAACAGGTGCGTCAGCAAGGCTGGTGCATTGTCGACCAGGAACTGGAGCAGGGCCTGCGCTCGATCGCGGTGCCGGTGTATGACGCCTCGGGCCAGGTGCTGGCTGCGCTGAACGTCAGCACCCACGCCGGCCGTGTCAGCCGCAGCGAGCTGGAACAGCGCTTCCTGCCGAGCATGCTCAGTGCCAGCCGCGAGTTGAGTGCGCAGCTGTTTGCCTAAGCTGTTCGGTGACCGCACAGATCCCGGTTGGGTCGATTGCGCTGTTTTCCCTGGCTTATTACTGTGCGACAGCGCTCCAGGGAGCGCTCAATAATAACGACGACCCAAGGTCGTCAGCCCGCCATCGGTGTGGAAATAAAAACAATGAATCAGCCCTCTGTCGGTACTTCCTTGGACGTGCAGTCCTTCATCAACACCCAGCCACTGTCCCGTTACCAGTGGCGCGTGGTGATCCTGTGTTTCCTGATTGTTTTCCTCGATGGCCTCGACACTGCCGCCATGGGCTTTATCGCGCCGGCGCTGTCCCAGGATTGGGGCATCGACCGCGCCAGCCTCGGTCCGGTGATGAGCGCCGCGTTGATCGGCATGGTCTTCGGCGCACTCGGCTCCGGCCCGCTGGCGGATCGCTTCGGGCGCAAAGTGGTGCTGGTAGGCGCGGTGCTGGTGTTTGGTGCGTTCAGCCTGGCGTCGGCCTACAGCAGCAACGTCGATCAACTGCTGGTGCTGCGCTTCCTGACCGGGCTCGGCCTGGGCGCCGGCATGCCGAATGCCACCACGCTGCTGTCCGAATACACCCCTGAGCGCCACAAGTCGTTGCTGGTGACCAGCATGTTCTGTGGCTTCAACCTGGGCATGGCCGGTGGCGGGTTTATCTCGGCCAAGCTGATCCCGGCGTTCGGTTGGCACAGCCTGCTGCTGATCGGCGGCATCCTGCCGTTGATCCTGGCGCTGGTGTTGCTGGTATGGCTGCCGGAATCGGCGCGCTACCTGGTGGTGCGCAATCGGGGTACGGACAAGGTGCGCAAAACCTTGTCGCCCATTGAGCCGAACATCGTCGCCCAAGCCAGCAGTTTCAGTGTGCCCGAGCAAAAAACCGTCAAGGCACGCAACGTGTTTGCGGTGATCTTCTCCGGCACCTACAGCGCCGGTACGTTGTTGCTGTGGCTCACCTACTTCATGGGCCTGGTGATCGTGTACCTGCTCACCAGTTGGCTGCCGACCCTGATGCGCGACAGCGGCGCGAGCATGGAGCAGGCCGCGTTTATCGGCGCGTTGTTCCAGTTCGGTGGTGTGTTGAGCGCGGTGGGCGTGGGCTGGGCGATGGACCGGTTCAATCCACACAAGGTCATCGGCACGTTCTACCTGCTGGCCGGGGTGTTTGCCTACGCGGTAGGGCAGAGCCTGGGCAATATCACCTTACTGGCGACCCTGGTGCTGATTGCCGGGATGTGTGTCAACGGTGCGCAATCGGCGATGCCGTCCCTGGCCGCACGTTTCTACCCCACTCAAGGCCGTGCCACGGGTGTGTCGTGGATGCTCGGCATCGGCCGTTTCGGCGCGATCCTCGGCGCGTGGATGGGTGCGACCTTGCTGGGCCTGGGCTGGAACTTCGAGCAAGTGCTCACCGCCCTGGTGATCCCCGCCGCATTGGCCACCACGGCCGTGGTGATCAAAGGCATGGTCAGCCATGCCGACGCCACCTGAGGCCTGTGGGAGGGGGCAAGCCCACTCCCACAGTTATCGAGTTTTGCCTAATACTTAGCCAAGCAACAATCCGTTCGATAATCGAACGCTGAGTCGATTATCGGATTGTTTGGCCCATTTCCCCGGCTTAATCTTCAAGCACTTCGGCGCCACCTCAGCGCCTTTTTCGATCCACACCGGGAGCCCGAACCCCATGGCTGAAATCCTCGCGCTGCGTGACGCGGTGAAGCAATTTGTGAACGACGGCGACACCGTCGCCCTCGAAGGCTTTACCCATCTGATCCCTACGGCAGCGGGTCATGAAATCATTCGTCAGGGCAAGAAAGACCTGACGCTGGTGCGTATGACGCCTGACCTGATCTACGACCAGTTGATCGGCGCCGGCTGTGCCCGCAAGTTGATTTTCTCCTGGGGCGGCAACCCCGGCGTGGGTTCCCTGCATCGCTTGCGCGACGCGGTCGAGAAGCAATGGCCGCAACCGCTGGAAATCGAAGAACACAGCCACGCCGACCTGGCCAATGCCTACGTCGCCGGTGCGTCGGGCCTGCCATTTGCGGTGTTGCGTGCCTACGCCGGTTCCGACCTGCCCAAGGTCAACCCGCTGATCAAGACCGTGACCTGCCCATTCACCGGCGAAGTGCTGGCGGCGGTGCCGTCGGTGCGACCGGACGTCACCGTGATCCACGCGCAAAAAGCCGACCGCAAGGGCAATGTGCTGCTGTGGGGCATCCTCGGTGTGCAGAAGGAAGCGGCCCTGGCGGCCAAGCGTTGCATCGTCACCGTCGAAGAAATCGTCGATGACCTGAATGCACCGATGAACAGCTGCGTCTTGCCGACCTGGGCCCTGACGGCGGTGTGCCATGTACCTGGTGGCGCGCACCCGTCCTACGCTCATGGTTACAACGAGCGCGATAACCGCTTCTACCAGGCGTGGGACCCGATCGCCCGCGACCGCGGGACCTTTACCGCTTGGATCAACGAATACATCCACGGCACCGCCGATTTCACCGAATTCCAGGCCAGGCTGGCCACCGCGCAGGAGGCCAAGTAATGGCTTACTCGACCAATGAAATGATGACCGTTGCCGCCGCGCGCCGCCTCAAGAACGGCTCCGTGTGCTTCGTTGGCATCGGCTTGCCGTCCAAGGCGGCCAACCTGGCGCGACTGACGTCGTCGCCAGATGTGGTGCTGATCTACGAGTCCGGCCCGATTGGCGCCAAGCCATCGGTACTGCCACTGTCCATCGGTGATGGCGAACTGGCGGAAACCGCCGACACCGTGGTACCGACCGGCGAGATCTTCCGCTACTGGCTGCAGGGCGGGCGCATCGACGTGGGCTTCCTCGGTGCCGCCCAGGTCGACCGCTTCGGCAACATCAACACCACCGTGGTGGGTGACTACCACCAGCCCAAAGTGCGCCTGCCGGGTGCCGGTGGCGCGCCGGAGATCGCCGGTTCGGCCAAGAGCGTGCTGATCATCCTCAAGCAGTCGGCGCGTTCGTTTGTCGACCAGCTGGACTTCATCACCTCGGTCGGCCACGGCGAAGGCGGCGACTCGCGCAAGCGCCTGGGCCTGCCGGGCGCAGGGCCTGTAGGGATCATTACCGACCTGTGCATCATGGAGCCGGAAGCCGGTACAAATGAGTTCGTAGTCACCGCGCTGCATCCGGGCGTGACCCGCGAGCAAGTGGTGGCCGCCACCGGTTGGGCGATTCGGTTTGCCGAGCAGGTCGACACCACCGCCGAACCCACTGATGTAGAGCTGACCGCCCTGCGTGACCTTGAAGCACGCACCGCGGCCGCCCATGGCCAAGCACCGGGAGAAGCCTGATGCGCGATGTATTTATCTGTGACGCCATTCGTACCCCCATCGGCCGTTTTGGCGGTGGCCTGTCCACCGTGCGGGCTGATGACCTGGCGGCGCTGCCGATCAAGGCCTTGATCGAGCGCAACCCGTCGGTGGATTGGACGGCAGTCGATGAGGTCTTCCTCGGCTGCGCCAACCAGGCCGGTGAAGACAACCGCAACGTGGCGCGCATGGCGCTGTTGCTGGCGGGCTTGCCGGAAAGCATTCCGGGCGTGACCCTCAACCGTTTGTGCGCCTCGGGGATGGACGCGATTGGCACCGCTTTCCGTGCGATTGCCAGCGGCGAAATGGAGCTGGCGATTGCCGGCGGCGTCGAGTCGATGTCCCGCGCGCCGTTCGTGATGGGTAAGGCCGACGCGGCGTTCTCGCGCAACATGAAGCTGGAAGACACCACCATCGGCTGGCGTTTTATCAACCCGTTGATGAAAGAGCAGTACGGCGTGGATGCGATGCCGCAGACCGCCGATAACGTCGCCGACGATTACAAGGTCTCCCGTGCCGACCAGGACGCCTTTGCCCTGCGCAGCCAGCAACGCACTGCCGCCGCGCAAGCCGCCGGTTTCTTCGCCGAAGAAATCGTGCCGGTGCGGGTCGCCCATAAAAAAGGCGAAACCGTGGTAGAGCAGGACGAGCATCCACGGGACACCACCCTGGAAGCCCTGGCCAAACTCAAGCCAGTCAATGGTCCGGACAAAACGGTTACCGCCGGCAATGCATCGGGTGTGAATGACGGTGCGGCGGCGCTGATCCTGGCTTCCGCCGAAGCGGTCAAGAAACATGGCCTGACCGCTCGCGCTCGCGTATTGGGCATGGCCAGCGCTGGTGTCGCGCCACGGGTGATGGGCATCGGCCCGGTGCCGGCCGTGCGCAAACTGGTCGAGCGCCTTGGCTTGGCCGTCACCGACTTTGACGTGATCGAACTCAACGAGGCCTTCGCCAGCCAAGGCCTGGCCGTCTTGCGTGAGCTGGGCATTGCCGACGACGCACCCCAGGTCAACCCGAACGGCGGCGCCATTGCCCTTGGCCATCCGCTGGGCATGAGCGGCGCGCGGCTGGTGCTGACGGCGCTGCATCAGCTTGAAAAAACCGGCGGCCGCAAAGGCCTGGCGACCATGTGCGTGGGCGTCGGCCAAGGCCTGGCCCTGGCGATTGAACGCATCTAACAAGAGAGGATTGCTCCATGAGTGACAAGCCCGGATACCGGCGCCCGCAAGCGGGCACTCAACCGGATTACCTGCACCCGGCCTACCAGTCGACGAACCTGCGTTCGCCGTCGCAGCCTTTGGTGTTCCTGCCCCATTCCTTGTCGGAAATCACCGGCCCGACCATCGGCGCCGAGCGGGTCAACCCGAAGGACAACGACCTCACCGCCCAGCATGAAGGCGAGCCCCAAGGCGAACGCATCATCATTCACGGCCGCGTGCTCGACGAAAACGGCCTGCCGGTGCCGGGCATCCTCGTGGAGATCTGGCAGGCCAACGCCGCCGGCCGCTACAACCACAAGCGCGACCTGCACGATGCGCCCCTGGACCCGAACTTCACCGGCACCGGCCGCACGGTCACCGACGCCGACGGCTGGTACCAGTTCCAGACCATCAAGCCCGGCGCGTATCCCTGGGGCAACCACCACAACGCGTGGCGCCCGGCGCATGTCCACTTTTCGCTGTTCGGCCCGAGCGTGCTGACGCGCCTGGTCACGCAGATGTATTTCCCCGGCGACCCGCTGCTGGAATACGACCCGATCTACAACTGCGTGCCGGACACCTCGGCCAAGGAACGCTTGATCGCCCGTTTCGACCTGGAAAAAACCATTCCTTCCTATGCCCTCGGCTACCGCTGGGACATCGTCCTGCGCGGCCGCGACGCCACGCCGATGGAGAAATGAGATGACACTCAATGCGACCACGTCCCACACCGTCGGGCCGTATTACCACATCGGCCTGACCTGGCTGAACCGCGAAGACCTCACCGTGGCTGCCACCCTTGGCGAGCGCGTGGCGATCAGCGGGCAGGTGGTGGATGGCAATGGTGATGTCGTCAACGACGCCATGCTCGAAGTCTGGCAGGCCAATGCCGCCGGCAAGTACGATCACCCGGAAGATGAGCAGGACAAGGCACTGGACCCGAACTTCGAAGGGTTCGGCCGGGTGCCGGTGGATGCCGAAGGGCGGTTCCGCTTTACCACCATCAAGCCGGGCGCCGTACCGGGACTGAAGGGCACCACCCAGGCGCCGCACCTGGTGGTGCTGGTGTTTGCCCGTGGGTTGGTGAAGCACTTGCTCACGCGGATTTATTTCGAGGGCGAGGCGCTGAATGGGGAGGACCCGTTGCTGGCGTGTGTGCCCTCGGAGCGTCGTGGCACCTTGATCGCCCGGCAGGATGCGGCGGGGGTGTATCAGTGGAATGTGATTTTGCAGGGGACGGATAAGGAAACGGTGTTCTTCGATTATTGAGTGGTTTTTCAGGGCCCCATCGGGGGCAAGCCCCCTCCCACATTTGATAGGCGGTGCGGTCAACATGTGGGAGGGGGCTTGCCCCCGATGGGGCCGGTTCAGGCACCACCTACCCAAAAGTCTTCTTGCGGAACATGGTTGTTGCAAAGTATGTCTAGGCTATAACCGTTCCCACTGAGTGAAACCACATGACAACAACAACGAGTCACTACACCGGAGAAGAACGCAGCAAACGGATTTTTGCGATTGTCGGGGCATCCTCCGGCAACCTCGTCGAATGGTTCGACTTCTACGTCTACGCCTTCTGTGCCATTTACTTTGCCCCGGCGTTTTTCCCGTCGGATAACCCGACCGTCCAGTTGGTCAATACGGCGGGGGTATTCGCCGCCGGTTTCCTGATGCGCCCCATCGGCGGCTGGCTGTTTGGCCGAGTGGCTGACAAGCATGGCCGTAAGAACTCAATGATGATTTCGGTGCTGATGATGTGCGCCGGCTCCCTGGTCATCGCCTTTTTGCCGACCTACAACGATATCGGCGTCTGGGCGCCGATCCTGCTGCTGATTGCGCGACTGTTCCAAGGCTTGTCCGTGGGTGGCGAGTACGGCACTACCGCGACTTACATGAGTGAGGTGGCTCTCAAGGGCCAGCGCGGGTTCTTCGCGTCCTTCCAGTACGTGACCCTCATCGGCGGCCAGTTGCTGGCGGTGCTGGTGGTGGTGATCCTGCAACAGTTCCTTACCGAAGAAGAGTTGCGCGCCTGGGGCTGGCGGATTCCGTTCGTGATCGGCGCCATTGCGGCGGTGATCTCCCTGTTGCTGCGGCGCACGTTGAAAGAAACCACCAGCAAGGAAACCCGCGAAGACAAGGACGCCGGCAGCATTGCCGCACTGTTTCGCGATCACAAGGCCGCGTTCATCACGGTGCTGGGTTACACCGCCGGCGGCTCGCTGATTTTCTATACCTTCACCACCTACATGCAGAAGTACCTGGTAAACACGGTGGGCATGCACGCCAAGACGTCCAGCTACATCATGACCGGTGCGTTGTTCCTCTACATGTGCATGCAGCCGGTGTTCGGCATGTTGGCGGACAAGATCGGCCGGCGTAACTCGATGTTGTGGTTTGCGGGCCTCGGCACGCTGTTCACCGTGCCCATCCTGCTGACCCTGAAAACCGTCAGCAGCCCGTTCCTGGCCTTTGTGCTGATTACCCTGGCCCTGGCGATTGTCAGCTTCTACACCTCCATCAGTGGCCTGGTCAAAGCGGAGATGTTCCCGCCTCAGGTGCGTGCCTTGGGCGTGGGCCTGGCCTACGCGGTGGCCAATGCGATTTTCGGCGGCTCGGCGGAATTCGTCGCCCTGAGCCTGAAATCCGTCGGCATGGAGAACAGTTTCTATTGGTATGTGACGGCGATGATGGCCATCGCTTTCCTGTTCAGCCTGCGTCTGCCGAAACAGGCGGCGTACCTGCACCACGATCTATAAGGGACGCGTTATGACACTGCGCACGAGCAATCAATTGTTCGACGCTTACTTCACGGCGGACAGCATGGCCGAGGTGTTCTGCGACAGCGGACGCCTGCAGGGCATGCTGGATTTCGAAGCCGGATTGGCCCGGGCCCAGGCCCGGGTCGGGTTGATTCCCCAGGCCGCTGTCGCACCGATTGCCCAGGCCTGCCTGGCGTCGCTGTACGACGTGGATGCCCTCGGCGTGGCGATTGCCACGGCGGGGAATTCGGCGATTCCGTTGGTGAAGGCGCTGGGCAAGCTGATTGCCAGTGAAGACGCCGGGGCCGAACGTTATGTGCATTTGGGCGCGACCAGCCAGGACGTGATGGACACTGGCCTGGTGCTGCAACTGCGCTGGGCGCTGGCGTTGATCGAAAGCGACCTGGCGCGCCTGGGCGACATCCTGGCCGCCCAGGCCCAGCGTTACGCAGCCGTGCCCTTGGCCGGCCGCACCTGGTTGCAACATGCGACGCCGGTCACCCTGGGGATGAAGATCGCCGGTTGGCTGGGGGCGGTGACGCGCAGTCGGCAACGGTTGACGCAGTTGAAGCCGCGCTTGCTGGTGCTTCAGTTCGGCGGTGCCTCCGGAACCCTGGCCGCACTGGGCGAACAGGCGATGCCGGTGGCTGAAGCTTTGGCAGACGAGCTGCAACTGACCCTGCCCGAACAACCCTGGCACACTCAGCGGGATCGGCTGGTAGAGTTCGCCGCCGTGCTTGGCCTGATCGCCGGCAGCCTGGGCAAACTGGGCCGCGATATCAGCCTGTTGATGCAGACCGAAGCGGCAGAGGTGTTCGAGCCGTCGGCACCGGGCAAGGGTGGCTCGTCCACCATGCCGCACAAGCGCAACCCGGTGGGCGCGGCCGTGTTGATCGGCGCCGCCACCCGCGTGCCGGGCCTGGTATCGACGATGTTCAGCGCCATGCCCCAGGAGCACGAACGCAGCCTGGGCCTGTGGCATGCCGAATGGGAAACCCTGCCCGAGATTTGCCGCCTGGTTTCCGGCGCGCTGCAACAGGCGCTGCTGGTGAGCGAAGGGTTGGAAGTCGACCCCGAGCGCATGGGCAAAAACCTCGACCTGACCCAAGGCCTGGTGCTGGCCGAAGCCGTCAGCAGCGTGCTCGCCCAACGCCTGGGCCGGGAAACGGCGCACCACCTGCTGGAACACTGCTGCAAGCGTGCCGTTACCGAGCAACGGCATTTGCGTGCGGTACTGGCGGATGAGCCGCAAGTCACCGCCGAGCTGTCGGCGGCCGAACTGGACCGCCTGCTCGACCCTGCCCACTACCTGGGCCAGGCCCGCACCTGGGTCACCCGCGCCGTAGCCGAACACTTTGCTTGAGGAGACCACCGTGGCATTTGTACAACTCGCCGAAGGCGACCTGCATTACCAACTGGACGGGCCAGTGGATGCGCCTGTGCTGGTGCTGTCCAACTCACTGGGCACCGACCTGCATATGTGGGACATCCAGATCGCGGCCTTCACCCAGCATTTTCGCGTGCTGCGTTTCGACACCCGTGGCCATGGCAAATCCCTGGTCACCCCGGGGCCGTACAGCATCGAACAGCTCGGCCGCGACGTGATCGCGCTGCTGGATGCGCTGGATATCCAACGCGCGCATTTCTGCGGTTTGTCCATGGGCGGCCTGATCGGGCAATGGCTGGGGATCAACGCGGGCGAGCGCCTGAACCGCCTGGTGGTGTGCAACACCGCCGCCAGGATCGGCACGCCCGAGGTGTGGAACCCTCGCATCGAGATGGTGTTGCGTGACGGCGCAGCGGCGATGGTGGCGCTGCGCGATGCGTCCATCGCACGCTGGTTCACGGCTGATTTCGCAGCCGCCAACCCGCACCAGGCCAAGCAGATTACCGACATGCTCGCGGCGACTTCGCCTGAAGGTTACGCTGCCAATTGCGCGGCGGTGCGCGATGCGGATTTTCGTGAGCAACTGGCCTTGATCAAGGTGCCGACGTTAGTGATTGCCGGCACCGACGATGCGGTCACCCCACCGGCCGGCGGTCACTTTATCCAGAACCATGTGCGGGGCGCCGAGTACGCCGAGTTCTATGCGGCGCACCTGTCCAATGTGCAGGCTGGCGCTGCGTTCAGCAACTGCGTAATCGAATTCCTGCTGGCCCGCTGAGGAGCTGTTTGTGGACGAGAAACAACGTTACGCCGAAGGCCTGCAAGTGCGCCGCGAAGTGCTGGGCGATGCCCATGTCGACCGCAGCCTCAATGCCCTGACCGAGTTCAACAGCGAGTTCCAGGAAATGATCACCCGCCACGCCTGGGGTGATATCTGGACCCGCCCCGGCCTGCCACGGCACACCCGCAGCCTGATCACCATCGCGATGCTGATCGGCATGAACCGCAGTGAAGAACTCAAGCTGCACCTGCGCGCCGCCGCCAGCAATGGCGTGACCCGCGCCGAGATCAAGGAAGTGCTGATGCAGAGCGCGATCTACTGCGGGATTCCGGCGGCGAATGCCACTTTTCATCTGGCTGAGTCGGTGTGGGATGAGTTGGGGGTTGAGTCGCGGGAATAGGGGTCAGTGGGAATCGGCATCCCACACCCAATTCCACACGCCCGGCAGACGCACCGGTTCATTCACGTCCTTCACCGTGCGTGCCAGCGCCGCACGTTGCAGGGCGGCCGTGTCGGTGTAGAACGGTTCAGCGGCGGTCTTCATACCGGTGATCCGTGCGCTGTCCAACAGGATCTGCAAGTACTCCTGCATATGCCGCGCGGTGTAGCGGTTGATGTCGTGGAAGGTCACTACCACAGGGATCACGCCATCCACCGTCGGCAACTCGCCCAACGCAATGTGTTCGCGCACCACCGACAGTTGCCGATACAAATTGGCCCGGCGCCGTGGGCTGCCGTTGAAGCCCCAGATCTTGCCGTCATTGGCACTCAAATCCGTGAGCAGCACCTGCATGCCGTGACGCTGGTAGGCGGCGAAGGTGCGGCGGTCGTAATTCCAGAACGGCGGGCGGACCAGCACCGGCGGGTTGCCGGTGATCGACGCAATGTCAGCGGCACCCTGGGTGAGGGTACGTTCCAGTTCGGCGTCGTTCAGCCAGCGATGGTTGGTATGAAACGCCGTGGCGGTGTGGAAGGCGAGGATGTGACCGGCCGCATACTCGCGCTGCATGGTCTTGCGACCCCGCGAACTGCCACCGGAGCGTGAGGCTTCGGTTTGCAGAAAGAACACCGCCTTGATCCCCGGCAGTATCGGGTTTTGCGCCAGGTCAGCCACCACTGAGCGGCTCGGGTTGTTATAGCCTGACGCACTGGGGCCGTCATCGAAGGTCAGCAGAAAACGGATCGGCGCCTGGCCTTGCAGGCGTTGCTCGGTCTGGGGTGTCAGGGCGACAGGTGCGCCAATACAGCCGCTGAGGCTCAGGGCCAGGGCAAGCACGGCGGATGCGATGGCGAAGGATTTCATGGTGGGCACGGGCTCGAATGGAGGGCCGCTGCTGGGTGGATCAGCAGCGGCAGGCGCGCACCATACAGGAAGATGGATGGTGTGAGGTTACCGCCTGACCAACGAGCACTGTTCAGGCTCAGCCGACGTATTGGGTACGCAGCGGCTTGCCCATTTCTTCGTTCAAGGCGTTTTCAGTAAAGGGTTTGGGGTTGGGAGAAGACTCGGGCGTGGTAGGCAACCCCACCGCTTGACGTTCGCTGTTGGGCACATCCAGTGCTTCGCCCTTGAATGTCTCCACGGTCGAGCCCGTCAACGCGGTGCCGTTACCGGCGTTATAGGCGTGGACCATTTCGTGATAAAGGATTGTGATGGGCGAATACGTCACGCTGGCCAATACGTCCAGAGCGGAGCGGTTATAGGTGATTTCAGCCCGGTCAGCCCGCGACCCCGGCACACCGTCCACCATGAACCCCCACTTGGGATCGTCGCCGACCGCTGGCGGGCGTTCGTATTGCATCAAGGTTTTGAGTTCCTCGCTGCCATAGGTGTAGCTGCTTCCAGTGTCGAGCAGGTCCTCCACCAACGTTACCGGTGCGCCGTTGCGCCGGGCTATCGCGTTCATTTCGGCAAGCATCTGTTTGCCCTGGGGGGAGCTGCGCAGCAAGGCCAGATCGTCTTCGACCCGTTGGATAAAGTCGACCGAGCCTTTTATGACAAACCCCTCAAGCGGTGCTTGGTCAGGCGTGACGGTGGTCAATACCGAGCCGTTGAGACGCTGGATCGTATCGCCGGATTGAGCGTAGATCAGGTCGCCGGGACGATTGGCAATGACTGTGTCGCGGCCACTGCCGGTATAGACCGTGCTGCGGTCGTGGGCGATCAAACGATCATCATCGGCGCCGCCATGCAACACCGTATGGCCGTTGCCAGCAGACAGGCGATCATTGCCATTGCCGCCGTCCAGGTAGCTCGTTTTGCTTTTTGGCCCTGCACCGGCGTAAAGGCGGTCGTTGCCATTGTTGCCATAGATCACGTTGTCGCCGCTGCCGCCAACGATCGTGTCGCCGCCGTCGCCACCTTCGGCGTAGCCAAGGCCGCTGCCGAGGTGAAGGACATCGTTGCCAGGACCGCCGAACAGGCGGGTGTAGCCACCGCCGGCGCGCACCCGATCGTCGCCGTCCCCGGCATCCACCGTGATCGGCTGGGTCACGTTGGCGTCAATGCGGATGTTGTCGTTACCGCCGTGGGTCTTGAGGTGAAAGGTCAGTGGCTCGCCGTTTTTATCGTGGCTGTCAAAGCGATACGACCGGTCATTGACCTTTACATCCAGCTTGCCTGGAAGGTGCTGGCTGATATGGATCTGGTCCGCTTTGTCACCGGTTTCAAGGATCAGGCTGTTGCTGATGCTGTAGGTCAGGTCATGCTCCCAGACTGATTGTCCGCAGGCCTTCAAATTGCCGTCATCCAGAAACGGATGCCGATGAGCTTGAACCGGATTGTCGGGCGTGAACGCCAGTCGGGGAGGTGGGTCGGGTGTGTAGTGGCTGTTGCTGAAGACCTTGGAGCATGCAATACGATTTGAAGCGTCCATGTGAGATCCCTGTGGGAGAGCCAGGCACTGGCCCTGTCTCATGAAGTCGACCGGACACTTCAAATCGTTCCCTGGATAAATGTAATGCGGCTTTACAACAGGCTGATCGGGTAACTGACGATCAACCGGTTCTCGTCGAACTCATTGTTGCTGTAGTCGCGGCGCATGCTGGAATTGCGCAGGCGCACATTGAGGTTTTTGGCCACGCCGCTTTGCACTGTATAGCCCACTTCGGTTTCGCGGCCCCATTCCTTGCCGTCAGTGATGGTGCCGGTGTGTACGTTGCTGCCGCTGATATAGCGGTTCATCAGGGTCAGGCCGGGCACGCCGAGGGCGGCGAAGTTTTAGTCGTGACGCACTTGCCAGGATTTCTCCTGGGCGTTGTCGTAGCTGCTGTTGTAGCTGTCGTTGGCCAGGGTGCCGCCGCTGGTACCGTTGACCCGCATCCAGGCGCTGTTGCCGGTGAGCTTTTGCAGGCCGACGTAGAAGGTGTTGCCGCCGTATCTGGCGGAGAACAGGCCGGACCAGGTCTTGTTGTCCAGCTCGCCGGCACGGGCGCTGCCATCGTCCTTGCCATAGAAGAAGCCGAGGTTGGCGCCCAGGGTCCAGTCGCCCAACGGCTGGCTGTGGGTCAGGTTGACGAACTGCTGGCTGTAGATGTCCTTGAGCTGGGCATTCCACAGGCCGATCTGGGTGCGTTTGTCGTTGAACAGGTATTCGCCGCCCTGGAAGTTGAAGCGGTCCGAGGTGAACGCGGCTTTGCCGAACATCGACAGGTCGCTCATGCTGCTGTCGTCACGCGGGCTGTTGGCGCGGAACTGGCCACCGTAGAGGGTCAGGCCGTCGATCTCCTTGGAGGTGATCTGCCCGCCGCGCAAGGTTTGCGGCAAGGAGCGGCCATCGTCCGAGCGCAGGATCGGCAGCACCGGCATCCATTCGCCAACTTTCACTTCCGTCTTGGAAATACGTGCCTTGAACGCCACGCCCAGACGCCCGAATTCATCCGCCGGGCGGCCGTCGTGGTCCAGCGGCAGCAGTTGGGTCCCCCCGGTGCCACGCCCGCCATCGAGCTTCAACGAGTACAGCCCCAGCACATCCACGCCGAAGCCCACCGTGCCCTGGGTAAAGCCGGACTTGGCGTCGAGGATGAAACTCTGCGTCCACTCCTGCGCGCCGCCCTGGGTCTTGGTCGGATTGGTGTAATTGCGGTTGAAGAAGAAATTGCGCAGGTTGAGGTTGGCGCTGGCGTCTTCGAGGAAGCCGTGTTCCTCGGCGAGGACGGGCAGGGCAAGACTGGCGACAGCGGTTGCCAGCAAGAGCTGGCGCGGGTGGAAAGTGCTCATGGCGTAAGGACCTGTTGTTATTGGGTTTATGCAGGTGGCGGCCATGGTGCGCGGCGGCGCGGGGTCGATGAAAGTGGGGGAGAGCGGGTTGTGGGCGATGATCGAACGCAAGTTGTCCGCCGCAGAAAAGCAAAAAGCCCACCAAAAGGTGGGCTTCGTTGACGCGGGTGTTATCAGAACAACTTCAGTGGCGGTGCTTCTTCTTTCAACGGCTCGTTCTTCGCGGTCTGCTCGCTCCAGCCACCGCCGAGGGCCTTGTACAGGTTGACCTCGCTGGTGAGCTGCGCCAGGCGGTCGGTGATCAGCGATTGCTGGGCACTGAACAGTTGGCGCTGGGCATCGAGGAACGTCAGGTTGCTGTCGACACCGATGCGGTAGCGACGCTCGGCCAGGCGGTAGTAATCCTGGTTGGCCGCGACGAAGCCGCGCTGGGCGTCCAGTTGCTGCTTGTAGGTCTCACGTGCGGCAAGGCCGTCGGAGACTTCCTGGAAGCCGGTCTGGATCGCCTTCTCGTAGTTGGCCACGTTGATCTCTTTCTGGATCTTCGAGTAGTCCAGGCTGGCGCGCAGGCTACCGGCGTTGAAGATCGGGATGTTGATCTGCGGGGCGAACGACCAGGTGCCCGAACCGCCTTTGAACAGGCCGCCCAGGTTAGGGCTCGCGGTACCGGCGCTGGCGGTCAGGCTGATGCTCGGGAAGAACGCGGCACGGGCCGCACCGATGTTGGCGTTGGCGGCCTTGAGGTTGTACTCGGCTTGCATGATGTCGGGACGACGTTGCAGCAGGTCCGATGGCAAGCCGGCCGGCACTTCGCTGAGCAGGTTATCCGACAGCGGCTTGCTGACGATATTCGCCGGCAGGCCGGTGCCCAGCAGCAGGGTCAGGCTGTTTTCGTCCTGGGCCACCTGGCGGGTATAACGCGCCAGGGCAACCCGGGCGTTTTCCACCGAGGTACGCGATTGGCTCAGGTCGAGGGCCGAGGCCACGCCGACTTCGTTGCTGCGCGAGGTGAGCTTGAAGCTTTGCTCGTACGCGTCCAGGGTGTCCTGGGTCAGCTTGAGCAGTTCCTTGTCGGCCTGCCAGGTCAGGTAGGCGTTGGCCACGCTGGCCACCAGGCTGATCTGGGTACTGCGCCGTGCTTCTTCGGTGGCGAAGTACTTTTGCAGGGCTTCTTCACTCAGGCTGCGTACGCGACCGAACAGGTCCAGCTCATACGAGCTGATCCCGAGACCGGCCGAGTATTGGCTGCTGATGGTCGATTCGCCGGTCTGCGACAAGCGGGCCGGGGTACGCGAACGGCTGCCGCTGCCCGTGGCCGACACGGCCGGGAACAGATCGGCGCGCTGGATCTGGTACTGCGCGGCATAGGCGTCGATGTTCAGGGCCGCGACACGCAGGTCACGGTTGTTCACCAGCGCGGTCTGGATCAGCTGTTGCAGGGCCGGATCATGGAAAAACTGCTTCCAGCCCTGCTCGACAGCGGCCTGGCTCGGCGCCTGGGCCGACGAATACGCCGGCCCCTGCGGGAACTGTGCGGCCACCGGCGCTTCGGGGCGCTGATAGTCAGGTATCAGCGAGCAGCCACTGAGCACGAATGCGGTGACGGCTAGGGAAAGTAGCGACTTGCTCATTGGCCAGCCTCTTTAGGGGTTTCAGTTGTGTCAGTCTTTTTACGTTCGCCAGCGGCGGATACGGTTGCGAAGAACAGGGGCACCCAGAAGATCGCCAGCACGGTGGCCGTGATCATACCGCCGATTACACCGGTACCGATCGCGTGTTGGCTGCCCGAACCTGCACCCGAGGAGATCGCCAGCGGCAATACGCCGAGGATGAACGCCATGGAGGTCATGATGATCGGGCGCAGACGCATCCGCGAGGCTTCGATGGCCGACTCGACGATGCCCTTGCCTTGTTCGTGAAGTTCTTTGGCGAACTCCACGATCAGGATGGCGTTTTTCGCCGCCAGGCCCACCGTTACCAACAGGCCCACCTGGAAGAACACGTCGTTGGACAACCCGCGCATGCTGGTGGCGATCAACGCACCTACCACACCCAGCGGCACGACCAGCACCACCGCAATCGGGATCGACCAGCTTTCGTACAGGGCCGCGAGGCACAGGAACACTACCAGCAGCGACAATGCATACAGCGCAGGCGCCTGGGAGCCGGACAGACGTTCTTCGTACGACAGGCCGGTCCATGCGTAGCCGATACCGGCCGGCAGTTCCTTGGCGATACGTTCGACTTCGGCCATGGCGTCACCGGTACTGTAGCCCGGGGCCGGGGTACCGAGGATTTCCATTGCCGCTACACCGTTGTAGCGCGAGAGCTTGGGCGAACCGTAGATCCATTTGCCCGAGGAAATCGCCGACATCGGCACCATCTTCCCGGAGTCGCTGCGCACGTACCATTTGTCCAGGTCTTCTGGGGACATGCGGCCAGCGGCTTCACCTTGCACGTACACCTTTTTCACCCGACCACGGTCGATGAAGTCGTTGACGTAGCTGCCACCCAGGGCGATCGCCAGGGTCTGGTTGATGCTCGACAGCGAAATACCCTGGGCACTGGCCTTCTCGTCGTCGACGGTGAGCTCGTACTGCGGCTCATCGTTCACGCCGTTGGGGCGCACACCCGCCAGGATCTTGCTTTGCGCGGCGGCCCCGAGGAACTGGTTGCGTGCATCCATCAGCTTCTGGTGGCCAACGCCGCCCTGGTCTTGCAGGAACACGTCGAAACCGGTGGCGTTACCCAATTCCAGTACCGAAGGCGGCACGATGGCGAACACCATGGCGTCCTTGAACGCTCCGAAGAAGTAACCCTGGGCACGCTTGGCCACTTCGAATACCGAGGTGGACGCATCCCGTTCATCCCACGGCTTGAGCATCACGAACGCCAGGCCCGAACTCTGGCCACGACCGGCGAAGTTGAAGCCGTTTACGGTGAATACCGACTTCACCGCCTTGCCTTCGCCCGGCTCGCCTTCCTTGTCGTTGAGCAGGAAGGCACGCATGTCGTCGATGACTTTCTGCGTACGTTCGGCCGAAGAGCCGACCGGGGTCTGCACCTGGGCAAAGATCACGCCCTGGTCTTCTTCCGGCAGGAACGCGCTCGGGATGCGGGTGAACAGCCAGATCATGCCGGCGAAGATGATCAGGTACACGAAGAATGCTGGAAACTTGTGCTTGATCATGTTGCCCACGCCGCGCTCGTAGCTCAGTACGCCACGGTCGAAGGTGCGGTTGAACCAGCCGAAGAAACCCCGCTTGGGTTGGCCGTGCTTCTCAGGGTCGATCGGCTTGAGCATGGTGGCGCACAAGGCCGGGGTGAAGATCAGGGCAACCAGTACCGACAACGCCATGGCCGAAACGATGGTGATGGAGAACTGTTTGTAGATCACACCGGTGGAGCCACCGAAGAATGCCATCGGCAACAGTACCGCCGACAGCACCAGGGCAATACCGACCAGGGCACCCTGGATCTGGCCCATGGACTTGACCGTCGCCTCCTTGGGCGACAGGTGTTCCTCGGCCATTACCCGCTCGACGTTTTCCACCACGACGATGGCATCGTCCACCAGCAGGCCGATGGCCAGGATCATGCCGAACATGGTCAGGGTGTTGATGGTGAAACCGAACGCGGCCAGGATCCCGAAGGTACCCAGCAATACCACCGGTACGGTCATGGTGGTGATGATGGTGGCGCGGAAGTTCTGCAGGAACAGGAACATCACCAGGAACACCAGCACGATCGCTTCGACCAGGGTGTGGACTACACCGGAGATCGATTCGGTCACCACCGGCGTGGTGTCATACGGCACCACTGCCTTCATGCCTGGCGGGAAGAACGGTTCCAGGGACGCCACGGTGGCACGGATGGCCTTGGCGGTGTCCAGGGCGTTGGCGCCCGAGGCGAGCTTGATCGCCATACCCGAAGCCGGCTTGCCGTTGAACTGTGCGCTGATGCTGTAGTTCTGGCCACCCAGTTCGATCCGCGCGATGTCACGCAGGCGAACCTGGGAACCGTCGGTATTGACCTTCATCAGGATCTTGCCGAACTCTTCAGCGGTCTGCAGGCGGGTCTTGCCGATGATGGTTGCGTTCAGCTGGGTACCGGGCAGAGCAGGCAGGCCGCCCAATTGGCCGGTGGCCACCTGGACGTTCTGCGCCGCGATGGCGGTGCTGACGTCGACCGGGGTCAACTGGTAGTTGTTCAACTTGGCCGGGTCGAGCCAGATACGCATGGCGTACTGCGAACCGAACACCTGGAAGTCACCTACACCTGCCGTCCGCGAGATCGGGTCCTGGATGTTGGACACGATGTAGTTGGACAGGTCGTCCTTGGTCATGCTGCCGTCTTCCGACACCAGACCGATCACCATCAGGAAGTTCTTCACCGACTTGGTCACACGGATACCCTGCTGCTGCACTTCTTGCGGCAGCAGCGGGGTCGCCAGGTTCAGCTTGTTTTGCACCTGGACCTGGGCGATGTCCGGGTTGGTACCCTGGTTGAACGTCGCGGTGATGGTCATGCTGCCGTCGGAGTTACTGTCCGAGGCGACATAACGCAGGTTGTCGATACCGTTGAGCTGTTGCTCGATCACCTGCACCACGGTGTCCTGCACGGTTTGTGCGGACGCGCCTGGGTAGGTCACCTGGATGTCGATGGCGGTTGGCGCGATGGCCGGGTATTGGTTGATGGGCAACTTCAGGATCGACAATGCCCCGACCAGCATGATCACCAGGGCAATTACCCAGGCGAAAATGGGACGGTCGATAAAAAATTTCGACATGGGTTACTCCCCCTGGCCAGCAGCGGCGGCAGGAGCGGGAGCAGAACCGGCAGGCTTGGCGTTGTCGGCGTCCTTGACCTTGACTTCGATGCCCGGCTTGATGAATTGCAGGCCTTCGGTGATCACGCGGTCACCGGCGTCCAGGCCTTTTTCCACCAGCCAGTAGGCGCCGGCAGTGCGGTTGGCCACCAGTTGACGCTGCTCGACCTTGTTGTCCTTGTTCACCACCATGGCGGTCGGGATACCTTTGATATCACGGGTCACGCCTTGTTGCGGTGCCAGGATGGCCTTGCTGTTCACGCCGGCTTGCAACTGGGCGTGCACGAACATGCCCGGCAGCAGGGTGTGGTCAGGGTTGGGGAACACGGCGCGCAGGGTCACGGAGCCGGTAGTCTGGTCGACCGATACTTCGGAGAACTCCAGCTTGCCGTCCTGGCCATAGGCAGTGCCGTCTTCCAGGGTCAGCTTGACCTTGGCCGCGTTGGCGCCGGCTTTTTCCAGCTGGCCGCTTTCCAGGTCGCGGCGCAGTTTCAGCATTTCGGCCGAAGACTGCGTGACGTCGACGTAGATCGGGTCCAGTTGCTGGATGACGGCCATGGCATCGGCCTGGCCGTTGCTGACCAGCGCGCCTTCGGTTACCGAAGAACGGCCGATACGCCCGGAGATCGGCGCGAACACTTTGGTGTAGCGCACGTTGATCTGAGCGGTTTGAACGTTTGCTTCCGCGGTCATGCGGTTGGCGACGGCGGTGTCGTATTCCTGACGGCTGACGGCCTGCTCATCGACCAACTGCTTGTAGCGGTCGGAGATGGACTTGGTCTGGGTCAGGCTGGCCTGTGCGCTTTTCAGGGTGGCGTCATACACCGACGGGTCGATCTGGTAGAGCTGTTGCCCTTCCTTCACGTCGCCACCTTCCTTGAACAGGCGCTTGAGAATGATGCCGTTGACCTGTGGGCGAACTTCCGCGATGCGGTAGGCGGTGGTGCGGCCTGGCAGCTCGGTCGTCAGGGTATAGGCTTGCGGTTGAATGGTGACCACGCCGACCTGAGGGGTTTGGGCGGGCGGAGCCGCTTCTTCCTTTTTACATCCGCTGAGCAGCGATGCCAGGGCGACGGCAGTGACCAGAGCGGTAACAGCTGGCTTAAGTTGCATGAAGATCCTCGGGTCAGGCGCGCAGGGTGCGCACAAGAAGTGTGGAAGGGTAAAAAACAAGCTGTGAGTAGATAAGTAGCTTGCTACGCAATATACTTACGTTCATGGTTGTTTGTAAACTCTTGACAGGCTTCGCGGAATGTTGACAAAGCAACGCCCAAAGCCTCGATTTTAGTACGTTCGGCGCCCATGACGGTGTCGTCCCACAATGATTCAGACGGTGGACAACCACCACCCACCGTGTCCCGATTGAGGTTTTACTGCCATGGTTCGTCGCACCAAAGAGGAAGCTCAGGAAACGCGCAGCCAGATTCTCCAGGCCGCCGAGCAAGCCTTCTATGAACGTGGCGTTGCGCGGACCACGCTGGCGGATATCGCCGCGCTGGCCGGTGTGACGCGGGGCGCTATCTACTGGCATTTCAGCAATAAATCCGATTTGCTCCAGGCGCTGCTCGACACGCTGCATGAGCCGCTGGACGAGTTGGCCAGGGCCAGTGAAAGCGAGGATGAACTCGACCCGCTGGGCTGTATGCGCAAGTTGTTGATTCATTTGTTCCATCAAGTGGCCCTGGACCCGAAAACCCGGCGCATCAACGAGATCTTGTTCCATAAGTGCGAATTCACCGATGAAATGTGCGACATGCGTCGCCAGCGCCAGACCCACAGCCAGGAATGCAACCTGCGCATCGGCCTGACATTGCGTAACGCGGTCCATCGCGGGCAACTTCCGGAAAACCTCGACACCACCCGTGGCGCGGTGTGCATCCACGCCTACATCAACGGGCTGATCGGCCAGTGGCTGCTGGTACCCGACAGCTTCCAACTGCATCAGGAAGCCGAACGCTGGGTGGACGCCGGGCTGGACATGCTGCGCTGGAGCCCGAGCCTGCGCAATTAAGACAAAATGCGTAATTGCATCAGGTTGTGTCAACAGTAAAGCCCAAGGACTGTCAATCGTCCTTCTGCCTGATGGGTGGGGTGACTTTATATACGGGCTGGCGGGCGGTTGATAGGTAGCCGCCTAAGTATTTTGTAGCGATTTTGTTGCAGGGCTGTGAAGGAATGTTTCCTCGTGGACGCTACAAATCAAAAATGTGGGAGGGGGCTTGCCCCCGATAGCGGAGTGTCAGTCACCCGATTCATTGGCTGACACGCCGCTATCGGGGGCAAGCCCCCTCCCACATTGGGTGGTCGTACTACTTCGGAATAACGATTACAGCGCCAGCGTCGGGTAGTCGATGTAGCCGACCGGGCCTTTGGCATAGAAGGTTTCCGGATGCGCTTCGTTCAGCGGTGCATCGGCTTTCAAGCGCGCTGGCAGGTCCGGGTTGGCAATGAATGGCACACCGAAGGCCACCGCATCCGCCTTGCCCGAGGCCAGCCAGGCGTTGGCGCTGTCCTTGGTGAAGCGCTCGTTGGCGATGTAGGTGCCGCCAAAGGCTTTCTTCAGTTGTGGGCCAAGGCTGTCCGCACCTTCTTTCTCACGGGAGCAGATAAACGCGATGCCACGCTTGCCCAGTTCGCTGGCAACGTAGGTAAAGGTTTCCGCCAGGTTGTCATCGCCCATGTCATGGGAGTCGGCGCGCGGTGCCAGGTGCACACCCACGCGGCCCGCGCCCCAGACGTCGATGGCGGCGTCGGTCACTTCCAGCAGCAGGCGTGCACGGTTTTCCAGCGAGCCGCCGTACTGATCGGTGCGCTTGTTGGTGCTGCTTTGCAGGAACTGGTCGAGCAGGTAACCGTTGGCGCCGTGGATTTCCACGCCGTCGAAGCCCGCGGCCTTGGCGTTCTCGGCACCGGTACGGTAGGCATCGACGATGTCGGCGATTTCCGCGGTTTCCAGGGCGCGTGGGGTCGGGTAGTCCGCCAGTGGACGCACCAGGCTGACGTGGCCTTTTGGCTGGATCGCGCTCGGGGCTACCGGGCTTTCGCCGTTCAGGTACGACTCATGGGAGATACGGCCCACGTGCCACAGTTGCAGGAAGATCTTGCCGCCCGCGCCGTGCACGGCCTTGGTCACATTGGCCCAGCCGCGCACCTGGTCGTTGGACCAGATGCCTGGGGTGTCCGGGTAGCCCACGCCCATCGGCGTCACGGAAGTGGCTTCGCTGAGGATCAGCCCGGCGGAAGCGCGTTGCACGTAGTACTCGGCCATCAGCGCGTTGGGCACGCGACCTTCATCGGCACGGCAGCGGGTCAGCGGCGCCATGATGATGCGGTTCGACAGTTCCAGGTCGCCCAGTTTGATCGGATCGAAAATAGTCGTCATGGGATAACACCTTTCTCTATTAAGTGGTTGATCAGTGGGTAGCGAGGGCCAGGTCGGCATCGCCGCCCTGACGGAAAATAATCAGCGTCACCAGCAGCGCGAGAATCGCCAGGGCCGCTGCGGCCAAGGGCACGCTGGTCAGGCCGAAACCGTGGGCGATCACACTGCCGCCCACCCAGGCACCCAGGGCGTTGCCGATGTTGAACGCGCCGATGTTCAGGGTGGACACCAGGTTCGGTGCGGCCTTGCCGAAGGTCACCACGTTGATCTGCAACGCAGGCACGGCGGCAAACGAGGCGGTGGCCCACAGGAACAGGGTGATTTCGGTGGGGATCACGGCGACGCTGGTCCAGGTCAGTGCCGTGGAGACCAGCGCCATGCTGATGAACACGCCGATCAGAGTGGCCGCCAGGCGCTTGTCCGCCAGCTTGCCGCCGATGATGTTACCCACGGTGAGGCCCAGGCCGATCAGCAGCAGGGTCCAGGTCACGCCCTTGGGCGACACGCCGGTGACATCGCCGAGCAGCGGCGCGACGTAGGTGAATAGGGTGAACATGGACGCGGCAAACAGCGCGGTCATGCTCAGCGACAGCCAGATGCCGGCGCCCTTGAGGGCGGCGAGTTCGGCGCGCATGTCGAGTTTTTCTTCATCACGCCTGGCCGGCAGGAAGCGGATCAGGCCGATCAACGCCACCACCCCAATCACCGTCACCGCCCAGAAGGTCGAGCGCCAGCCGGCTGCCTGGCCCAGCGCGGTGCCCAGCGGCACGCCGAGCACATTGGCCAGGGTCAGGCCGGTGAACATCAAGGCCACGGCCGAAGCACGCTTGTTGGCCGGCACCAGGTTGGCCGCCACCACTGAACCAATCCCGAAGAATGCACCGTGGCACAGCGCGGTGACCACACGGGCGAACATCAGCACGTTGTAGTCACTGGCCAGGGCGCAGAGCAGGTTGCCGATAATGAAGATGCCCATCAACGCTACCAGCGCCGCCTTGCGTGGCAATTTGGCGGTGGCCAATGCCATGAAGGGCGCGCCGATGGCCACGCCCAGGGCGTAACCGGTCACCAGCCAGCCGGCGCCGGGAATCGACACACCCAGGTCCGTCGCCACATCGGGCAACAAGCCCATGATGACGAACTCGGTGGTGCCGATGGCGAAGGCGCTGAGGGCCAGTATGAGGAGCGAGAGGGGCATTGGCGTTTCCTTGTTACAACGCGGCGCTGTCGTGCGCGCTGAGTTCGGTGGTGAGCGCCGCGAGGAAGGCCTGGATGGTGTCCTCGTTGCGTTTGAAAAAGTGCCACTGGCCGGCCTTCTGGCTGCTGATCAACCCGGCGCGTTGGAGGGTGGCCAGGTGGGCCGATACCGTCGACTGGGACAAGCCGCAGCGCTGGTCGATCTGCCCGGCGCAGATGCCGTATTCGTGGTTGTGCAGTTGCTCGGGGAATTGCACTTTCGGGTCTTTCAGCCAGGTGAGGATGTCTCGTCGTACTGGGTGCGCCAGGGCTTTTATTATTTCGTCGAGGTCGATGGACATGGCAGGTGCTCGGTGTCTTGCAGCGTTATATCGCGATGAGGCGAACTTTATATCGGTCTATCCCGATGGACCAATATGATTTTGGTCTGAGCCTAGGCTCATTCGGTATATCGGGTTATAACGATACGTTGGGGGCAGTGGTAGACTGCGCGCCATGAATTATCTCGCACATCTGCACCTGGGCGGCCAACTTCCTGCGCAACTGCTGGGCAGCCTCTATGGCGATTTCGTCAAAGGTCGCCTGCAGGGCCAGTTCAGCCCGCAAATCGAATCGGCGATCCAGCTGCATCGTTCCATCGACCGCTTCACCGACAGCCACCCTCTGGTGGGGGAGGCGTTGTCACGCTTCAGCCTGACCCGCAGGCGTTATGCCGGAATCGTCCTCGATGTGTTTTTCGACCACTGCCTGGCGCGGGACTGGGCGCTGTATGCCGACCAGCCACTGGAACACTTCACCTCGCAGGTGTACCGCGTGCTTGCCGCCGAACCGCAATTGCCGGGGCGACTGGCGCAGATTGCGCCGTATATGGCGGCGGATGATTGGCTGGGTTCGTATCGAGAGTTTGCAGTGATGGAGCAGGTGTTGCGGGGGATTTCGCGGCGGCTGACACAACCCGAGGAACTGGGGCATGCCATGCACGAGTTGCGAGAGTTGTACGAGCCGCTGAGTGAAGATTTCCGACGGTTCTACCCCGAGCTGCAAGCATTCGCACAGATCCAACTGACAAGGTAAAGCTGAATGTGGGAGGGGGCTTACCCCGATAGCAATGGTTCAGTCAAAGCATGCAGTGACTGACACACCCCAATCGGGGGCAAGCCCCCTCCCACATTTGAAC